>MDTC01186717.1_pt1 | contig 17232 bp, 20 predicted proteins | sample 811181 | NCBI WGS metagenome assembly MDTC01 (sample SAMN05326644, study PRJNA326480) | marine metagenome | isolation source: seawater | place: Pacific Ocean: North | collected 2011 | reverse complement strand
TAAGTATGAAATTGATTCGATTATAGTTTCTGGTCTTAAAACATTTAATCAAAAAACAGTTGTTTCGTATAGTGGTCTGAGAAAAGGTCAAATAATTCAGGTTCCTGGAGATGAAATAACTTCTACTATTAATAAACTATGGAAATTAGAACTTTTTAGTGATATTAATTTTTATGTATCTGATTTAAAAAATAATAAAGTTACCCTAGAAATAGAAATAGAAGAGTTGCCAACATTAACCGATGTAAAAATAAAGGGTATTAAAAAATCAAAAGCTGAAACTATAATTGATGATACAGAGTTAAACAAGGGAAAGAAACTGTCAAAAAGCTTTTTAACAAATACTCGTAACTATATTCTTAATAAATATAAAAAAGAGGGGTTTTTGAATGTAAAAGTAAACCTAAATACGATTCCTGACAGTATTGGTAAAAATAATCTTAAAATGTTGATTAATATTGATCGTGGAAATAGAATTAAAATTAATTCAATAAATTTTTCAGGTAATGAAGTTTATTCGTCCTTTAAGTTAAAAGGAAAATTAAAAAATACCAAGCAAAAACTTTTTGGAAGATTCTGGAAAAAATCGAAATTTATTGATGATGATTTTGATGATGACAAAGAGAAGTTAATTGATTTTTTTAAAGAAAAAGGCTACAGAGATGCAAGAATTGTATCTGACTCAATAATTATTAATGAAAATAACTCCTTAACATTAAATATTGATATTGAAGAAGGTAAAAGATACTACTTTGGTGATATTAAATTTATTGGAAATAGTGTTTATAATAATTTTCAACTCCGACAAATATTGGGAATTAAAAAAGGTGACCCCTACAATGGCGTATTGTTAAAAAAACAAATCGCAAATGATAAAAAACCTGATGCAAATGACTTAACAAATTTGTACCAAAATAACGGATATTTGTTTTCTTCTATTAACGCTGTTGAGGTGAGCGCAGAGGAGGACACTATAAATTATGAGATAAGAATTAATGAGGGTAAATTGGCTCAATTTAATAAAATATCTGTTGTTGGGAATACCAAAACTAATGATAGAGTTATTTACAGAGAAATTAGAACTAAACCCGGTGAACTTTATAGCAAAGATAAAGTTGTAAGAACTGTGAGAGAACTTGGTCAACTTGGATTTTTTGATCCAGAGCAAATATCTCCAGACTTTAAAAATGTTGATCCTAACTCAGGAACTGTTGATATTGAATATGGTTTAGTAGAAGCTGGCGCAAGTCAAGTTGAAATTCAAGGAGGATATGGAGGAGGAGGATTTATTGGCTCTTTTGGTTTCTCAGTAAATAACTTTTCCGTTCAAAATTTAAAAAATAAAAAAGCATGGACTCCCTTTCCAATGGGTGATGGACAGACTCTTAGTCTCAGACTTCAAGCGACTCAATTTTACAATGCTTATAGTTTTAGTTTTATTGAGCCGTGGCTTGGTGGAAAACAACCTTTTCAATTTTCTACATCATTTTCTCACACTACTCAATACAGATATGATTACTTCACTGGAAGGGCTGATAAATCTCAATACATGCAGATTAGTGGTATGAGTATTGGTCTTGCAAAACGACTTAGGGTACCTGATGACTATTTTACTTTATCTCAAGTTATTCAATTTCAATACTTTGATTTGAAAAATTATTACACTGGGTTATTTACGTTTGGAGATGGAAAAGCAAATAATTTAAATTACACAATTGCTTTATCTAGAAATAATACGTTTACAAATCCAATTTTCCCTGTGGGGGGGTCTACATTTACATTAAGTGCAAAATTTACACTCCCTTATTCATTAATTATAGGAGAAGATTTTTCTAACTTGGAAAGTAACCCTCTTTATCAATTACCTAATGGAGAACCTGATGTTCAAAAGATTGATCAAGCTAAATTTTCATGGTTAGAATTTTATAAAATAAAATTTAATGGAACATGGTATACAAGAATTATAGAAAAGCTTGTTTTAAAAACCCAAACCGACTTTGGTTTTTTGGGTGCATACAATACTGATAGAGGAAATATTCCATTTGAAAGGTTTTATGTTGGTGGAGATGGAATGAATCAAACTTTCGCAATGGACGGGAGAGAAGTTATAGCTCTAAGGGGTTATCCAAATCAATCACTTTCCACAAGAGATGGTTCACTTCTTTACAATAAGTTTACAGCTGAACTAAGATACCCAATCACTCTTAAACCCTCCGCATCAATTTTTGCTTTGACATTTTTAGAATCAGGGAATGGATACAATAGCTTCAGGAATTTTAATCCTTTTGAATCAAAGCGATCTGCAGGAATGGGAATTAGAATATTTATGCCTGCATTTGGCTTACTTGGAATTGATTTTGCCCATGGATTTGATAGTATAATTCCAGGACAAACATCCCCTAATGGTTGGGAAACGCACTTTATAATTGGGCAGAATTTTTAAATCTAATAATGGTTACAGAAAATATATTTAATATTTTATCGTTTAAAATATGTAAAACGTCCGTCATGTCAAATAGCTTAAAAAGTTTATTTAAAACTTTATTTCTGATTTTTATTTTTAATTCTTACAATATAATTGCACAAAGAGGCGTGAGAATTGGTTTCATTGATATGAATATAATTTTAGATAATAATAAAGAATATAAAAAATCCATGATTGACCTAGATAATAGAATATTAGAGTGGAAAAAAGAAATTGAGTTTAAAAAATTGCAATTATCTCAATTTCAAAACAAGTTAAATTCTGAAAGAGTTCTACTAACACCTGAATTAATTTTCGATCGTGAAATTGAGATCAAAGACTATGCTGATGAAGTCATTACTTTACAGGAAAAAAGGTTTGGGCCTAATGGGGATAGAATAAAACAAAGAAATAAATTGATAACTCCAATTCAAGATCAAGTACTAAGTATAGTACAACAGATAGCAAAAGAAAAAAAATATGACTTTATTTTTGATCGATCTTCGGACATAGTTATGCTTTATTCAGCAAAAAATTACGATATTAGTGACCTGGTCTTAAAAAGATTAAAAATAAACGAAAAAAGAAAAGAAAAGAAAGAGAGACTAAAAGCTCTAAAAACAAAAAATAATTAGTAAAATGAAAAAATCAATACAATTTTTTGCTCTTGTAATATTAATATTTAGTTCTTTAGCTATTAATGCACAATCTAAAGTTGCTCACATTGATGTTCAAAAGTTAATAACTGAAATGCCAGAAGTAATTACCGCTCAAAAAGAGTTAGAAAAGCTTCAGAAAACATATACAACTGATATTCAGAATACAATTAAGGAGTTGCAAGTAAAACAACAAACTTACTCTGCTGACGCTGCAAACCAAACACAAATAACAAACCAGGCGCGTGCTGAAGAACTTCAGTCAATGCAACAAAATATTCAAAAGTTCGAACAGACTGCTGCTCAAGACTTACAAAAAAAACAACAAGACATGATGGGGCCGCTAATCGAAAAAGCAAGAGCAGCTATAAAAAAAGTTGCTGGGGTCCAAGGATTCGACTATGTATTAGATGCTTCTGCCAATGGTGCAGTTCTTATGGCAAAAGGAAAAGACTTAATGACCGATGTTAAGACTGAGTTAGGCTTTTAGTTATACTTCAACTTTTAAACAAAACTAAAACCCCTTTTTAAAGGGGTTTTAGTTTTTTAAACCAGGATGAATAAGTAATATAATTTTTTGCTATTCTTTTAATTTCATCAATATTTGTATCACTTATTGATTTTATTTTTTTTCCAGGAACTCCAGCATAAATTGAACCTGAAGGGACATTGGTCCCCTTTGGTAAAACACATCCAGCTGCAATTATACTATTACTTTCAATTACACAATCATCCATTACAATACTTCCCATACCAATTAAGACATTATTTTTTATTTTACATCCATGAATTATAGCATTGTGACCAATAGAAACATCGTTTCCAATCGTGGTTGGTGATCTTTTATACGTTGCATGAATTATTGAACCATCTTGAATATTAACCCTATCGCCAATTCTTATTGAATTTACATCAGCTCTAATAACAACTTGAAACCAAACAGAACAATAATCTCCAATTACTAAATCTCCAATCAGGGTTGAATTTTCTGCAAAATAACAATCATTTCCGTATGTAGGCTTAAAACCTAATACCTCCTTTATAAGCATAAAAATTAGATAATAATATTACTAATTTATAAAATATGGAATTGATGTAGTATTTTTGAAAAAAAAATAAATGAGTTTATATAAAATAGTAAGTAATTATAAAAAAGGAAATCCAATAGCAGTATTTAAATTAAATAAAGCGCTAGAAATAGATGCATCAAAAAAATATAACAATATTGATGAAGCTGAGGGAGTAACAATAGTTCAAAAACTTTTTTATTTACCATTTGTAAAATCTGTTACTTTAAATAATTTATCGATTGAAATTGAACGTTTTAATATTCTTGAATGGATCGATGTTATAGAAGAAGTCGAAATCCAGATTGAGACGCATTTAAATGACGTTAAAAGAAAAATTAATTCTGAATCAGAACAAAAAAAGGTGCCAATAAGTATATATGCTGAGAGTACTCCAAATCCCTCAGTAATGAAATTTGTTGCGAATAAAAAGTTAACTGACTCAAATATAGAATATAAAAATATTGATCAAGCAAAAGAAGCAAGCTTGGCATTGGAGCTATTTAGTTTTTCATATGTAAAAGAAATTTTTGTTTCGGAAAATTATATTTCAATAACAAAATATGATTCTGAGGATTGGAATAATATTGTTTTAGAGCTTAGAGAATTTATTCTTCGTGCCTTGGAGATGAATAAAGAATTTACAAATAACTTTAATTCTAAAAAAAATATATCAAAAAAGAAAAAGATACCTAGATCAAAAATTGAAAAAAAAATAATCTCCATTCTAGAAGAATATGTGAAACCAGCAGTAGCATCTGATGGTGGTGATATTATTTTTGATTCATATCAAAAAGTAAATAAAAATGTAAATGTAATTCTCCAAGGAGCATGCAGTGGATGCCCGTCTTCTACAATTACACTAAAAAATGGTATTGAAAATATTTTGAAAGATATGTTGCCTGGTGAAATAAATTCAGTTAACGCAATTAACGGATAATATTAAATTAGGTTTTTGAATTTGTGTAAAAATCCTTTAGGTAATATGGCTCAAAATAAGCTATATCCTCAAACTGTTGTTTTTTCCACTTTTGAAAAGATATGTTGACCATATCTTTAGCTGAAGGATATAAAAATTTTTTATTTATTGAAAAATTTTTATTACTGATTATCTCTTTACATTTTTCAGAACCAACACCAAATGCAATTATTTTGCTTTCTGACAAAAAATCATAGAAACTTTTGGGCTTTAATATTTCTGCCCACGAAGGTTTAATTATTTTATGTTTATAATCATGCAACTGTGTATATACCTCCATTCTTCTGGCGTCAATCATTGGAGCTAATAAAGTTCCTTCTTTTACTTTTATTTTTTGAGATAATACAGTTAAACTATTTATAGATAACAAGGGTATTTTAAGTGAAAAACATAAGCCTTTTGCTGCCGAAACACCTATTCTCAAACCAGTAAAAGATCCTGGCCCTTTGCTAACTGCTACTCCTGAAAGATGATTTAAATCAATATTACAATCATAAATAGAGGTTTGAATAAGCTTATGAAGGTTTTCTTGATGGCTATATTTTTTACTATTGGTTTCTTTGCAAGAAATAAGTTTGCCATTTTTACTAATAGATACAGAACAATTAGTTGTTGCAGTTTCAATATTTAGCAACCAAACATCCATAAATTATTTTATTTCAAGTGGAATTCCAAAATAAAATTCAACCACCTTCAATTTAAATATATAATCAAATTTAGCTCGAATAAGATCAGATAAAGATTGCTCATATCTTTGTTTTGCTTGAACATAATCAAATGAGTTCATAGCTCCTGCTCTAAATCTATTTTGAGTATTATCAAAAGCAATTTTTCTTGATTTGACTGTTTTTTGTGATGCCTCGTAAAACTTATAAGCTCCACGAGTGTCGTTGTATGCCTGATTGATTGTACTTTCAAGATCAAGCTTTTGTTGATCTAAAGAATTTTTGGATCTTTCTAGATTAATCTTTGCTCGTTTTACAGAATTCCTAGAACTAAAACCATTAAAAATTGGAATATTTAGACTTAGACCATAATTTTGTCCCTCATTAAATCTTAGTTGGTCAGCTAAGGATAAAGCAGGAGAAATCTTAGTATTTTCGATAGGTCTTACTACTGTTTCTCCAGAACTTAAAACTGTTCCAATAGGTACATCTGAGAAGGTTCCATCTCCAATTAACCTGTCTGAATATCCAACTCTATTACTGTAACTATAAAAACCTCTTAAAGAAGGCTGTAATGAACCTTTAGCTAATTCAATATCTTTTTCTGCAATTTCAATATTCACTACTCCAAGCTTAATATCATTTCTTAAAGTAAGTGCTTTTTCAAAAATTGATTTTGGTGAATTGTCTAAAATAGTTGAAAATGGGATATCTAAATCTTCAATAACCACATTAAAATTTTCATAATCAGATATTTGTAGAAGCTGTGCAAGACTTATTTTAGATAATATGTAGTTGTTTTCTGCTTGAATTATTGACTGTTCTTGACTAGCCAAATTTGCTTCTAATTCAAAAACATCTCCAACAGGTAATACTCCAGCATCAATTAAAGAAGTTGTTCTTTTTAATTGTTCTTTCGCAATTATTAATTGACTTTTTTGAGTTGTCAAAATTTCCTGATTAAACATAACCTGAAGATAACTATTGGCAACAAGTAATTTTATATCATCGATCATGTTGTCTAGCTGATATTGCTTAGCAAGTATATTTAAGTTTGCTCTGTGAAGCTGATTAATATTTTGAAGCCCATTATATATGTCAACACCAATACTCCCTCCCAAGGAACTAAATTGAGTTGTAACATTTTCTAATAGTCCCGTAGTAATATTTTGGTTCAAACCAATATTCCATGAATGAGATGATTGAGCATTGAAGTTTGGTAAAAAATTTCCAAAAGCATTTGATTTATCCACGTTCGCATTTTCAATTTCCAATGCTGACTGTTTCACAGAAATATTTTTTTCTACTGCCATCTCAACACACTCTCTTAGGGTCAAAGTTTGAGAAAACGTAAAATTGATAAAACCGAATATTATTATGTAGTATTTTAATTTCATTTAGAATTATTAAAGGTTAAGTTAAATATTAGTCATCTCACTTTTCATAGTCATCTTCATCGTCGTCGCCAATCTTTTCTGGTTTAGTTTCATTCCAAACTTTAATTTTATCATCCATAGTTAATCCAGATAAAATTTCAATGTTTATTCCATCTGAAATTCCAGTTTCTATTTTAATTCTTTTAAATTTTTGATCCGATTTTTCAATTTCTACGAATGCCTCCTCATCTGATTTATCAAACTGAAGTAAAGCCTCTGAGATTACCATTACACTATCTTTCTTTTCAAGAACTAGAGATGCGTTTGCACTATATCCAGCTCTAACATTAATTGAATTATCAAGAAAAACATCAGCTTCAATTTTAAACTTAACTGTTCCTTGTTCTTCATTTCCTTTTGGAGCAATAAACTTTAATTTAGCGTCAAAATCTTTATTCTGGATTGCTCCTAAATTGATTACCAAAGGCATCTCTATTTTTAACTTTTCAACTTCTGATTCATCTATCTTACCCTCAAAAATCATTTTATTCAAATCTGCAATTGTAGCTATTGTAGTTCCAGCATTAAATGTATTACTTTCAACCACTTGATCACCAGCTTCAACAGGAATCTCAAGAACAGTTCCTGCAACGGTAGCTCTTATATTTGTATTAGCTGTTGAAGATCCTCCAGCAGAACCCAAAAGAATAACTTCGAGATCACTTTTTGCGTTTGCTAAATCTTGACTCGCTCTATCAAAATTTAATGAGGCATTTTGAAAATCTTGCTTTGAAATAATTTCTTTTTCATATAATAATTTATTTCTGTCAAATTCAATCTTAGCGTTATCCAATATAATTTTTAATGATGCTACCCTTCCTTTTGCACTATTTAAAGATCCTTCATTTGGAACTACTTTTACTTTAGCCAATAAATCTCCTTCTTTAACATTTTCTCCCTCCTCAACGAATAATTCTTGAATAATTCCTGAAATTTGTGGTTTTATTTCAACCTCATCTTCTGGAATAACTTTTCCAGTTACAACAGTTTTTTGTTCAACAGAAGATATAAATGGTGTTTCGGTTTTATACTCTGTGATTGACTTACTATTTGTTTTAATAAAATAAGCTGTGGCAAATAATATTCCAAAGATTATTAAGGTTACAATCAAATATTTTAAAATTTTCATAGTGTTTAATTTATATTTTTTATTTATTCTTCTCTTAGTGCGTCTATAGGTTTAATCCTTACAGCTCTTTGTGCTGGAATTAATCCAATTAATGTTCCAAGAGTAACCATTATGAATAGTGCCCCTAAGACTAAATAAATTGGAACTGTTGGGTTTGTGTATGGAAAATCGGTCATATCTATGGTATATGCGTTTATTCCTGCTAAAACAAAAGATCCAAGAATAATTCCAAGAATTCCTGCAACAATTGTTAAAAAAACCGACTCCAATATAATTTGTACTCTAACTTCACCAGGTGTTGCTCCTAGCGCTCTCCTAACACCAAGTTCCTTCGTTCTTTCCTTAACTGAGATTAATAAAATATTTCCAATCCCTATAACCCCAGCAAGAATTGTTGCTATTCCAACGATAAGTGATAGAAAAGTCATTCCTTTTGCAAATCCCATGATACTATTAAAAATTTCACCAAGGTTAAATGAACCAAAAGCTCTCTCGTCATCTGGCGAAACCCTTTTTATTTTCTTAAGTGTTTGTTTTATATCTTTCTCAACTTGGACAACGTCAACATCATCATATGCAGCTATATTCAACCAACCTACTCGATCTCCTGAATTATATAAATTTTGATATGTTGTAAAAGGAATAAATACATCCGAATCAGAATCAAAAGGACTACCTTGTCTAAAAACTAAAACTCCAATAACTTTAAAATATACATTATCTATTCTTACGTATTTTCCAACAGGGTCTTCCTTTTTTTCGAACAAATCAGATGCTGTTCTTTCACCGATAACGCAGACTTTTCTTTTATTTTCGATATCATTTTCATTTATGAACCTACCTCCATCATAAATATCCTGAGTAGCAATTTTTCTGAATTCAGGAAAATCCCCATAAATTGCATAATCACCTGTATTATTATTTCTTACAATATTTGCTGGTGATCCTCCAGCAAAACTACCTCTTGAGTTTCTTGGGACTATATACTTTATTTCAGGAACTCTTTCCCTTAAAATTTCAACATCTTTGAGTTTTAATTGAGGAGATCTTCCGATTTTAAATCCATCATACGCAATACTAGTTGATTGAGCCCAAACGAACATTGAATTCATTGCGACGTTTTGAAATTGTCTTTCAAATCCATTATCTAAACCTTTTGCAGAACCTGATAATGCAATATAAATAAATATACCCCAAAGTACACCGACTATTGTTATGACAGTTCTAACCTTATTTTTCTGGATTGATCCAAAAATTTCTTGCCATGTATCTCGATCAAAAATTATTTTTAAACTATTCATCTCTCAAGGCAACTATTGGTTTAATTGATGCAGCTCTTTTTGCAGGAATATATCCTGCAATAGCACCAAAGATTATTAAAATAAATGTTGAAAATACTGCAGTAGAAATATTAATAAATGGATCTGTAATAAAATAATCATCTAAATTGTCACCTAAATTTTTTAGAATAATCACTCCGATTATCATTCCTATAAATCCTGAGAGTGTAGTAATAAAAATTGATTCTTGTAAGATCATTCCTATAACTGATCTCGGGGTAGCTCCTAAAGCTTTTCTTACTCCAAGCTCTTTTGTTCTTTCCTTAACTACAAAAACCATAATATTTGAAATTCCAATTATTCCGGCTAGCAGTGTCCCTAAACCAACAAAAGTTACTATATATTTTAAAACAGATGCAAACAATTGATTTTGCTCTAATTGCTGTGCTACATTTCTAACATAAATTCCATTTTTATCAGTTGGATCAATAGATTTTTTATTTTTCAAAAACAACCTTAGTTTCTTTTCAAAAACCATAGCAATTTTTGCTCCAAGCTTTGGTTTAAAACTTACTAAAATCTGATCTACCCTATCATTACTTTTCTCTAAAAGTTGTCTGGTAGTGTATGGCATGTAAATAATTCTCTCCTCATTGTCACCTCCCTCGTCCTGAAAAACTCCCACTACTTTGAATGCCACATCACCAAGAGACATGAATTTTCCGAGCGGCTCCTCCTGTTTAAATAAATCAATTGCAACTAATCTTCCTATAACTATATTTTTAGCTTTGAGTTTAAGATCATTTTCATTTATAAACCTACCTTTCATTATAATAGTTTTTTCAAAATAACTATGTGAGGGGCTAACTCCTCGAGTGGGGTAGTTATTTGATTGATTTTTATATGATGATATTGAATACCTCTGGATTCTGGGAGAAATATATTGTAGATAAAAAGGGAAATTAAGCTTGATGTCCTCTATATCAGAATTTCTAAATTCTATTTCTCTGTTTGACTTAAATCCTTTGTACGGTTTTGATGTTTTTCCTGCAAATAACCTGAGGGTATTAGTAGCATCATCCAAAAATTTTTCCTTAAATGTGTTTTCTAAACCATTTCCAAAACCAAATAGGATAACAAAAATGAAAATACCTAAAGCTACAGTAAACCCAGACAAAAATGTTCTAAGCTTATTTTTTGCTATAGTTTGAAAAATTTCTTGCCAACGATCTAAACTAAACATATTTTGAAGCTAACACTTGTTTAACAATTTTATCTTCTACAATAATACCATCCTTCAGCTTTACAACTCTTTTACACATCTTTGCAATATCCTCTTCATGAGTTACTACTAGAATTGTTTTTCCTTCTTCATTAATTTTTTGAATTAAATCCATCACTTCATATGAAGTTTTTGAATCTAAAGCACCGGTGGGTTCATCTGCTAATAAAACTTTAGGTTTCGCTGCCATTGCTCTTGCTATAGCAACCCTTTGTTTCTGTCCTCCAGATAATTCACTAGGTAGATGAGTAGCCCATTCTTTGAGACCAACCTTATCCAAATAATTTAATGCTACTTTTCGTCTTTCTTTTCTATTTATTCTCTGATAATAAAGAGGTAATGAGACATTTTCAAGTGCATTTTTATAATTAATTAAGTTAAATGATTGAAAAACAAAGCCTAAGAACTTATTTCTGTATTGAGCGGCTTTTGTCTCATCTAAATTACTAATTGGTACTTGATCTAAATTATATTCCCCCGTATCTAATAGGTCTAGCATTCCAATAATATTTAATAAAGTAGATTTACCCGATCCAGAGGAACCCATAATAGCAACTAGCTCTCCTTCTTTAACTTCAAAATCAATTCCCTTTAAGACGTGTAGAGAATTACTCCCCATTTTATAAGACTTATGTAAATTTTTTATTTTAATCATTAATCAGGTTTTTCGGTGCAAATATACATTTTAAAATAAGGCATAATTGATATTTCAGACTACAATTTCTCAGTTTCATATTATATTTTGACTATTAAAAATTTATTTTTTGAGATATAATTTTTAAATTCAAATCGGCTTCGATTCTGAAAATCATATCTTTAAAATTTGGTGGACCAAATTTTGGTTTAACATTATTAGAATTTCCAAATTCTTCTTTTGGTATTCCAAACAAATTAGTATCTAATTTGCCATTTTCATTGTCATCGTTGAAAAATCTCAGGGCATATTTTCCCGAACTTAATGAATCAATTTTAAAAATACTTCTATTATCTACTATTGGAATATTATTAAAAGCTAAGATTTGATTTTCATTTTCATCTAGTAACTCTAAAACAATTGATCCATTATTATTATTAAGCTCAGTGATCTCAATATTTAGGGTGTTGTAATCATCCTGAGATGGAAAAAAATTATAAAAAATTAAAACTGTAAATATCATTCTAATCATTGTTGACCGTTTTTTAATTTTTATACGATTGTAGTTCCGTAAAAAAAACTTCGAAAGATTTTTTTCCTTTTGAAGTTATCTTACAAATTGTTAAAGGAATATTTTTTACAAATTGTTTTTTGATTTTAATAAAACCTGCTTCATTTAATTTTTTTATTTGGATACTCATGTTTCCTTTTGTAGCCCCAGAAATTTCAATTAGTTTTTTGAAACTAGCTCTATCAACAGTAATTAAAAAAGAAATTACTTTGAGACGAATAGGGTTAAAAAGTATTTTTTCCAAATCTTTTTTCATGGATTAGAAGTTTCCTCTAGATTGAATTATTGGATGTCAATTTCATTTTTTGCTTTTGGCACAAAAATCCAAAGTATTATATAAATAATTGCAAATCCAGAAAAAACTGTCAATACCCTCCATAAAATAGGATCAATATTCGTGTGTATTGCCAAACCATGACATACTCCTCCTAAATAACCCTTATCTGGATATCTAAATAATTTTTTCATTTTATAACATTAATTAGTTTTCATTTTATAAAGAAAAAAACCTGGTATTAACATACCAAAAGTAACAGCAACCATATTAACGATTAAGTAATTAGCATCCGGATTTGAAATTAAACTATAAATAAACATAAAGATGACTATACCTCCAGCTGTTAATGGTTTAAATTTTATTATTAATCCATTCATTATTAAGACTAGTCCAAGTAAAAATAGAATTAAAGGTGTTGGATGAAATGATTTTGTTATCATTGAAATAATGATTATCGATACCCACCCTAATCCAAATACAGCCCATATGATTCTCATTACTCTTCCAATAATAGTTTCATAACCAATTTTAATCCCTCTTTTAATATTCCATCTTGTCATATAAATCATACCTAATAAGGGAAAGGCTACCCAATAAATCCAAACATGAAACATTTTTTGGAAAATGAATGATCCGAAGAAATAGTGAATTGCACTTAGCACGTTTATAAAGATTCCCCAAAATAATAGGTTATATCCAAGTGGTTTGAGATTTTCTTTAGCTTTATTGATAGTATCATTTATTAACTTTATTTGATCATTTGATTTCATTTTCAAAATTTTTATACAAATATAAACTAGTTTATTTTATAAACTAATAAATACAAAAAAAATTAACTTTTATAGATTTTATAAATTCTCCAACTAACCAAAGCTACTAATATATATGGAATAGCCATTAAATACACAATTCCATTATTAATACCCTTAGCTGTTTGTTGTCCCTCCTCTGATTCTAATACTGCCCTACACATTGAACATTGGGCATTAGTAAAGTCCATAAAAAATAAAAAAGTAAAAACAAATAAAAATAATTTTGTGAAAAATTTATTTGACATAATATGGTGAAATCATTAAATAAACAATAACTCCAGTAATGGCAATATATAGCCAAATGGGAAATGTGATTTTAGCTATTTTTCTGTGATCCTCAAATAATTTTGAAATAGCTCTAACATAGGTTACTAAAACCATTGGAATAATTCCAATAGATAAAAGAATATGAGATATTAGAATAAAAAAATAAACCCCTTTAATTATACCTTTACCCCCATAAGGTGTGGGATCAGAGGTCATATGATAAGCTACATACATCAATAAAAAAACTAATGAAAGAGCTATTGATGTTTTCATTAATCTCTCATGAATTATAATTTTCTTTTGTTTAATTGCTATAAAAGCAAAAATCAATAAAACTGCAGTTAATGCATTTATAGAGGCATATATTGGCGGAAGGAAATTGAGAGGCTTGACGTTGGGTAATCTTATTCCAAATAAAATTGCTACAGCTACAGGTATTGCTACAGAAATTAGAATTATCCATTTTTTATATTTTACTGAAGGTAAATTTATGTCGTTGTTATTTTTCATAATTTATTCATTAAAAAGTTTTGGAATATCTTTAATAAGCATATCGGTACCTTCAATCGATTGTTTGTTTTCTTGATCAATTCCGAGGTAGTAAACGATTGGATTTCCATACGAATCTAACCTTGATCTAATGTACCCCTTTTTATCTACAAGGGCAAAATATCCTTGATGCTCAAATCCATCTGCTACCTCAGGATTGATTGATGAAAAAATATTAAATCCTTTATTGGATAAATCATAGACAGTTTTCTTATCAGCGGTTAAAAAATGCCAGTTTTTAGAAAAAACCTCAAATAATTCTGAGTACTTTTTTAAAACCCTTGGCTTGTCATTATCAGGATCAATAGTAAAAGAGGCTATTCCAAAATCATCTCTGGATCCAAATATATTCTCTAATCTTTTCATATTTTTATTCATAATCGGACAAATGGTAGTACAAGAGGTAAAAAAAAATTCTACTAAATAAACTTTGTCCTTAAAATCTTCATTACTAATTAATAAGTTATTTTGATTTGTCATTAAAAATGAAGGAACTTTTTTTGCCTCACCATCTAGTATTATATATGACAAAGGTGCAGATTCCGTACTTCTATTATTTTCAATAATTGTTGAATTTTTAACACGATCAAAAATAGAAGGAAACAAAACCAAAGATATTATCAACAAAATAAGGGATAGTATTAACCAATAATATTTTATCATAAATAAATTACCTTAATGAATATTTCTTCAATGCAAGTCGATACTCAGCTAGAATAACTTTAACGTCATCTTCCATTTTATTATTTATTTCAGCAACTGATTCAGCATTATAACCATATAAAAACCCAGTGTCTTCATCATCATCTCTACCTCTTAAATTTTTCTTCCGATCAATAATAAATACATATTTAGTACTAAATTTTGAATCTAAATATATAGAAGTATTTAAGCTATTAAAATGTTTCTCAATTGATTCTTTGGAACCCTTTAAAAACTTCCATTTGACTAGATCAGTTCCCGCACCGCTAGATAAACTTTCTTTTAAATTTTCTATGTTTTTTTCTTGGTCATTAGTTAATAAAACAACAAATTGAAAATCTTTAAATTTATAAAATCTCTTATATATTTTTTGGTTTAAATTAAATGCATCACCATTTCTGAAATCTAAATTGGAGCCCCAATAACACAATATAGTTATATGATTATCAAGTTTAACTGGACCACCCATATGGGTCTTAAAGTCTGATAAATCATTAATTTCATTAGTTAATACTGGTAATTTGGCAAAATTATTTTTTCCTGAAGCAAAAAAAAGGTAAATAACTACAGGAAAAATAAACAATACTGCAAGTACAAAGTTCTTTTGAATTTTCTGTTTCATTAAAAAAAATTAGAAAATGTTTTTAAAAATTCCAACTCACAAAACCTTTTTGCATTACTTCGAAAATATAATCTCCCTCAAGAAGTATGATAAATACTAGGTAAGGAATCAAAATAATTAGGGGTAAAACTATTGCATTTTTGAAACCAGAACGTTCATCTCGAATATGCATAAAATCCCAGGCGATATAATAAGCCTTGACAAGTGTTAATATTATGAAGATCCAATTTAAAATCTTTGTTTTTAAAAAAGGTGTCATCAAAATCTGTGGTTTTAAAATTCCTAATCCAACTTCAATTATTGTAACAATTGAAAGGAAAATTAAAACCCCCCATATTTTTTGTTCATTAGACTTGAATTTAAGTCGACCCCTGAATATTGCTAATTTATGTGAGTTGTGTACCATGTATTATTTTTAAACTAGATAGAAAAAAGTAAAAACAAAAACCCATACTAAATCTACGAAGTGCCAATATAGCCCTACCTTTTCAACCATTTCATAATGACCTCTTCTTTCATATGTTCCAACAAGTACATTAAAAAATATAATTATATTAATGACTACTCCAGAGAAAACATGAAAGCCATGGAATCCAGTTATAAAAAAGAAAAAATCAGCAAATAAACGATTTCCATATTCATTACGAATGAGATTAGCTCCCTCAACTACCAATGTTGCACTTTGAATTTTTGCAAGAGAATCGTCTCTAGACAATACTGTTTTTTGTCCCTCTGTATTTAATTGTTCAGTACGAATTAATAAATTTGGATTTTTTTCAAAACCAGATTTTACCTCTAAAAGTGTAATTTCAGAAATCTCTGATTCATTTCTAAACCATAATCCATTGCTACCATCATGCGTTACTCGCTCTGTAGGTAGTTCTGAGGCGAATTGCTTTATTGAAGCTCTTTTTCCTGTTTCAGCATTTATAAACTGCAAGATTTGACCTCCTTTTGTTTCCAAAGCACCATATTCACCTTTTATGAAATTCTTCCATTCCCATGCCTGTGATCCTACAAAAATTGCACCTCCAATTATTGTCAAAAACATATAAAAGGCAACCTTTGCTTTTTGCATATGATGTCCTGCGTCAACAGCTAAAACCATTGTTACTGATGAGAAAATTAACACGAATGTCATTAAAGCAACATAATACATAGGTGCATCCACACCATGTAAAAAAGGAAAATGATTGAATACTTCGTCTGCTATTGGCCATGAGTCAATATTTTTGAAACGAGAAAAAGAGTATGCTACTAGAAATCCAGAGAAGGTTAAAGCATCTGAAACAATAAAAAACCACATCATCATCTTTCCATAAGAACTTTCGAAAGGTTTGTTTGCTCCCCCCCAGAGAGATTCATCTTCTGAGTGTTCTCTAGCTATTGCATCCATAAAAAATTATATTATTAATTTTTAACAAATTTATTAATTCTATTTATACAAAACCATAAATAAATACAAATAACACCAAAGAAAATCAAGAAAATGCCAAAAGGTAACTCCAAGATCAATTCCAAGGGTATCTGAACTTGAGTATTTATTATTTAATGTATTAAAAAAGACCACTAATAAAATAATTAATCCTGCAAATAAATGCCCCATATGTAACATAACTAGTACATATAAGAATGATGTTGTTATGGAACTTTGAGCTCCTGTAAAATAATATCCTGAATCAATAATTTGCCCAAAACCTTTAAATTGAAAATATATAAATACTAAAGATAACATTAATGTTAAAACAATAGAAATTAAAGCATTTTGTTTTAAGTTTTTGTGAATAAAAAACTTAGACATACCAAAAGTTAAGCTACTAAGTAATATTATAATTGTACT
>MDTC01040795.1_pt1 | contig 17233 bp, 13 predicted proteins | sample 811181 | NCBI WGS metagenome assembly MDTC01 (sample SAMN05326644, study PRJNA326480) | marine metagenome | isolation source: seawater | place: Pacific Ocean: North | collected 2011 | reverse complement strand
TTTGTATAAAAACTATATTTGTTTATCAAAGGTTTTTGAATGAGGGAATACAAACCAATAAATGTACTTTTTTTTCTTTTATTGACCTGTATAATCCTGCTTCCTCTCGTCTATTTTGCGCCAAGTAATGGTTACTTAATTTTTGGTCAGCGTTTTAAGTTCTTAACCTGGGAAAAGCTGCTAGCGCCAAAAGAACAAGAAAAACTAGATCTCAATTTCTTGGAAGAGGTAGTTGTTTCTGATATTAATGATGAGTCATTTGATACCCAGCTTGATTCAACACAAAACGAACTAGGACTTCCAACAAAGAGTACAATTCTTGCAGTAGAAAGTCAAACTCGTCTAGAGCAGAATGATCTAGCAAATAAAAATCTGAATTCCTTCTTTTCTGAGCTCAAATATATCGCTCAGAAAAAAGAAAAGCTTTCAGTTTTTCACTATGGAGATTCTCAAATTGAAGGTGACCGAATGACGGCATTCATTCGCCAAAGGCTTCAAAGTCAATTTGGTGGCGCTGGACCTGGATTGATTCCAGCAATAAATGTATACAGCACCATATCGTTTGGTCATAAATATTCCGAAAACTTTGAGCGAAAAATAATTTTTGGAAAAGAAAAGTTGAATTCAAAAAAATATGGGGCAATGCTATCTGCCGCTACCTTCAAAATAGATAGCCTTGCACAGCAAAATGGTCAGCCTACTGAGGCGTGGATCGAGCTAACCCCATCAAAAAAAGGTTACACTCGTTGCAAGGCATTCTCGAATGTGAATTTATTCTACACCGATTGCATCGACACATGTACCTTAGACATTTATGAAAATGATGTACTGATTCAACAAGACTCGTTACTTACTGACGGCAAGACACATAAGCTTTCGATAAAGTTTGATAAAACACCTGAGAGACTAAAATTGGTTTTTAATTCCAAGATAAGCCCTACGATCAATGGGATTTCATTAGAAGGTGATATAGGTATACAAATGAATAATGTTGCGATGAGAGGTTCCTCAGGAACCCAATTCTCATCCGTAGATTCTCAAAGTTTTGCATACATGCACAAGGAACTAAATACAAAATTGGTGATTTTACAATTTGGAGGTAATTCAATTCCTTTTTTCAAGGATAGTAGTGGAGTACGGTCATATGCAAGAAGACTAAAAAGACAAATTGAATTTATTAGAAAGTGTACCCCAAACGCAGCAATTATCGTTATTGGGCCAAGTGACATGTCCGAACTACAAGAAGGAATTTATGAGACTTTCCATTTCATCCCATATTGCATAGATCAAATGCGCAAAGAAACACTCAACGCAGGTGGCTCATATTGGGATTTATACAAGGCAATGGGCGGAAAAGATTCTATGTACGCATGGGTAGAGAATAAACTAGCAGGGCAAGACTATGTTCATTTTACAACTAAAGGTGCGAAAAAAGCATCACAAATGTTTTACGATGCATTTATTGATGCATACAATGCCTGGGATAAAGAAACAGAAATCGAAAAAAGATCAAAAGAAGAAAATGAATAAATGGCTAATAAATTATTTTATTTATATTTTCCTTCCCTCCATTTTGTGGGCACAGCAGCCAAATGATTCATCCGGAATTTCACTTATTCAAACAGTTAGTATTGATACAAATGCAGTGAACCAATTTCCATTTATTCAATTTGAAAAAAACGTATTTGAATTTCCTTCATCTGAAAATAGGAACTGGGACGAACTCTATTTAAGCATCGATTCGATGATCGAATTGAAAGATAGAAAACTAAATTTCTATCATATTGGAGGTTCACATATTCAAGCGGATATTTATACGCATGATTTCAGAAGCTTTCTTCAACGTAACTGGCCTGGTTTAACCGGACACCGCGGATTGGTTTTTCCATTTAATTTGGCTAGAACCAATAATCCCAGTAATTATCGTTTCACTTCTTTAAACAATTGGAGTGGTTACCGAAGTGTTATTCATAGACCAAAATTTCTACATTATGGGATTACAGGTGCTGCAATTTCATGTTCAGACTCCCTGATTGGTTTAAAATTTATTTATAAAAAAACACGGGTGAGCCCACCAATCGCCGCATTAAGAATCTACCACAATAGTGGCGTTATTCCCTTCGATTTCAATTTTGGATCAAATGAAATTCTGATTGAATCCGTACGGCGCTGTGCAGAAATGGGTTACACCGAAATTCAATTCACTGATCCTATTGATTCACTAGATATTCAATTTGTGAGAACAAGTAAGGCTCCGTATCGCCTCGATCTTTATGGATTTGAGCTAATGAATACCCTTCCTGGAATATCTTATAATTCAATTGGAATAAATGGTGCAGGCTTATACACCTATTTAGATAATGAGTTTTTCTTAAGAGATTTAAAGCAAACCCCTCCCGATTTCTTTGCCTTTTCGGTTGGAACCAATGATGGCTTTATGACGTACGAAAAGTTTGATCCCAATGTATATAAAGAGAACCTCGAGGCAATGATCAAAATTGTTTTAGAAGCAAATCCCAATTGTGCAATTTTACTCACTGTTCCAAACGACTGCTATTACAAAAGACGATACCCAAATAAAAATACTGAAAGACAGAGAAAGGTGATTATTGAGCTGGCCAAGAAATACAACACCGGTGTTTGGGATTTCTATGGTTTTATGGGAGGGCTTGGTTCCTCATATACATGGAGAGATGCTAATCTAATGCGAAGTGACCTTATACACTTTACGAAAGAAGGGTATCACCTCAAGGGAGAACTGTACATTGATGCTTTTTTAAAGTATTTGAATCAAAAAGAATGTGAACTAGAAAATATAAATTTTTAAAATGGATAGGCTAATACAACTATTTTCTTTCAACGAGGCCCAACCCCTAATTTTTACACAACTAGATTTTTGGGTATTCTTTTTGGTTGTCATGTCCATTTTCAGCTTCATACATAAGTATAAGCTTACAAGAAGTATTTTTCTATTTGTTGTCAGTCTATTTTTCTATTTTAAAACCTCTGGCCTTCTTGTTTTTCTTTTAGGCTCAAGTATCATTATAAATTATTTCATTGGTCGCGGACTTGGAAATACAAATTCAACGAATGAGAAAAAGGTTTTCGTAACGCTCTCTGTACTATTTAACTTGCTGACGCTTGGCTATTTTAAATATGCCTACTTCTTCACTGATTCGTTCAATGAGATGTTCCATACCAATTATGAGGTCTTCAATGTCTTTGCACAAATGGCAAATAGATTTATGGGAGCTGGTTCATTTGCCGATAATATCGTCCTTCCTGTAGGAGTCTCTTTTTTCACCTTTCAAAGCATTAGTTATGTAGTTGACATCTATCGAAAAGAGGTTGGCCCTGTAAAAAACTTTTTTGATTACGCCTTTTTTGTCAGCTTTTTCCCTCAACTTGTAGCAGGCCCAATCGTGCGAGCTAGAGATTTTATACCACAAATAAGACAACCATTTCAGCTTAGCCATAACGATTTTAGCTGGGCAATCATCCAAATTGTAAAAGGGATCTTGAAAAAAGTAATCCTTGCGGATTATATTGCCATTCACTTTATTGATAAGGTTGTTGATGCGCCTGAGGCATTTCCAGGGTTCATTAGCATATTGGCAATGTGGGGGTATTCTTTGCAAATTTATGGAGATTTCTCAGGATATACAGATATCGCAATTGGTGTATCGCGCCTAATGGGCTTCAAACTTTTAGAGAATTTTAACTCCCCTTATAAAGCAGTAAGCGTAGCCGATTTTTGGAGACGGTGGCATAAATCATTGGGATCGTGGTTAAGAGATTATCTCTACATTCCGTTGGGTGGAAATAGAGGAGGTGGAATAGGTACATATATTTCTACACTTGTCATATTGCTCTTTCTAGTTTTCATTACGCAATGGTATTGGCTTATATTCATTTATTTAGGATTGATGTTGCTTTACCTACTTTTTTCATTACTTTTTGTCAATTTCAAAAAATATATTCATCGCGATTTAAATCTGTTGATTACGATGGTTTTAGGTGGGTTATGGCATGGAGCAAGTGAGAACTTTGTTATCTGGGGAGCCATGAATGGTATTGCTTTAATTTTATATAATCATTGGAAAAAAATTAGCCCCTATGAAACATCAAAGACATGGGCCATACGCATTTGGAGAATATTTTTAACTTTCAATTTCATAACCTTTACCCGAATCTGGTTTAGATTGGAAAACGATGGTGCACCAGCAGAAATGCTAAGTCAAATCTGGAATAATTTTGAACTCAACCAACAATCAATATCCATTTTATTAGATGGTTTTGACACTGCATTACTCATCATGCTGATAGGTTACGTTTTACACTGGCTACCTGGAAAAGTAAAGCTTTTTGGAGAGAAGGTTTTCACTAGATTGCCGATATACATCCAATCCGTAGTTGTCGCCATCATACTCATTTTTATATACCAGGCCTTTTCAGATACTTTCAAACCATTTGTTTATTTTCAATTTTAAAGAATAAAAAAACAATTTTTACTTGACAAACGTGGTATTCATGTTGTATCTTCGCACTCTTTGAAAATACATTTCTTAAAACCAAGTTATGAGCAAGATGAAATTATCGGAGTTTAACTTCGATCTTCCGGAGGAGTTAATTGCAAAATACCCCAGTGAAAATAGAGATGAGTCTCGATTAATGGTTGTTCATAAGGATACCGGTAAAATTGAGCACAAACTATTTAAAGATATCATTGATTATTTCGATGAAGGGGATGTTATGGTTATGAACAATACCAGGGTATTTCCGGCAAGGATGTATGGAAACAAAGAAAAAACTGGTGCTAAGATTGAAGTTTTCTTACTTCGAGAACTAAATAGGGACAGTCTTCTTTGGGATGTACTTGTTGATCCCGCAAGAAAGATTCGAATTGGAAATAAGCTTTACTTTGGAGAGGACGACTCACTTGTTGCAGAAGTAATCGATAATACAACTTCAAGAGGTAGAACATTACGATTTTTATTTGATGGACCATATGAGGACTTTAAAGCGAAAATCACCGAACTTGGAGAAACACCGCTTCCAAAATATATCAAAAGGGATGTTGAACCTTCAGATGAAGAACGCTACCAAACAATCTTCGCTAAAGAAGAAGGTGCCGTAGCTGCACCTACGGCGGGATTGCACTTTTCAAGACAATTGCTGAAAAGATTGGAACTTAAAGGAGTTGAATTTTCCGAAATAACACTTCATGTTGGACTCGGAACCTTCCGACCCGTTGAAGTTGAAGACTTAACCAAACACAAAATGGATTCTGAACAAGCAATTATCACAGAGCAAGCCTCAGAAATCGTCAATACAGCTAAGAGGGCAAAAAGAAAAGTATGTGCGGTTGGAACAACGTCAATGCGTACCATAGAGACTGCTGTAACTACAGATGGTTATCTAAAGCCCTATGAAGGATGGACGAATAAATTCATTTTTCCTCCTTATGAATTTAGTATTGCGAATTGCCTAATCACAAATTTTCATACACCATTGTCTACTTTATTAATGATGATATCCGCCTTTTGTGGGCATGAATTGATGCAGAAAGCTTATGAAGAAGCCATCAAAGAGAAATACCGTTTCTACTCCTACGGAGATGCCATGCTGATTATCTAATTAGATGAAAAGCCTGTTTGAGACTTTTAATCTACTACAACTAGAAAGTTAGACTTCTTGCCTTTACCTATAAGAAGGTATTTACCATTGATTAAATTATTTTCATTGATCATAAAGGATGCTGTGACTTTTTCTTTATTAACAGATATAGAATTTGCATTTAGGGCTCTTCTCGCCTCACCGTTGGACGAAAGAAAGCCAGTCTTTGTTGCTAAAGCATCAACAATAGAAAGTCCTTCTTCAAGTTCATTTCTTGAGAGGGGTGCCTGTGGAACACCCTCAAAAATCTCTAAAAATGCCTCAGGAGACAAGCGTAATAAGTCTTCTTGTGTTGATCTTCCAAAGAGAATTTTTGATGCGTTTACGGCTTGCTCGTATGCTTCATTTCCATGAACACGTTTTGTAATATCTTCTGCCAAATGCTTTTGAAGAGTTCTCATGTGAGGTGCAGCATCATGCTCTGTTTGCATCTGAGCAATTTCTTCTTTATTAAACAATGTGAAAATCTTAATAAAATTTGTGGCATCTGCATCTGAAGTATTTAGCCAATATTGATAAAATACATAAGGAGATGTCTTCTCACGATCGAGCCAGATATTTCCACTTTCAGTTTTACCGAACTTTGTTCCATCTGCTTTTTTGATCAGTGGAGTCGTGACGGCAAAAGCAGTACCCCCAGCCTTCCTGCGAATCAGTTCTGTCCCCGTAACAATATTTCCCCATTGATCAGAACCACCAAGCTGAACAACACAATTTTTTTGCTGATTCAGGTAATAAAAGTCATAACCCTGAACAAGCTGATAAGTAAACTCTGTAAAAGACATACCTGTCTCCAATCTTGATTTCACCGAATCCTTTGCCATCATATAGTTGACGGGAACATGCTTCCCTACGTCTCTTATAAATTCTAAAAAATTCATGGATTTAAACCAGTCATAATTATTTACGATTTCTGCACAATTAGCCCCCTCAAAACTTAAAAACTTCTCAAGCTGTTTCTTTACACCTTTGATATTTTCTAAGATCGTTTGCTCATCTAAAAGGTTTCTTTCTTGAGATTTCCCAGAAGGATCTCCCACCATACCTGTGGCACCGCCAATAAGGGCTATAGGTGAATGACCTGCCCGCTGAAAATGTACCAAAGTCATTATCTGAACTAAACTTCCGATATGAAGGGAATCTGAGGTTGGATCAAAACCAATATAACCAGACGCTGGTCCTTTTAATAAGGCTTCCTCAGTTCCTGGCATAATATCGTGAATCATACCTCTCCACGTAAGCTCTTCAATGAAATTCATATTATTGTGTTAAATCTTTAAAGACTGAAGAAAGTGATTTTTGCTCCAGTTGTAAGGTGAGAATTATAAGATTATTTTCTTGACTGAACTTAGAAATATGAGGCCGTAAGTCTTCTGTTTTTGAATATAACAGCCAACCACATGATCTAGTTTCTACTTTAGTGATTTCTTTTATTTTTAAGAGTTGAGATTTCGTAACTCGACCTTGAAACTCAACAAAAACACATTTTAAATCTGATTTCTCATAAAGTCTATTTGTTGGTGCATCCGCAACTATTTCTCCTTTTGATAGAATCACAACTCTATCACATATGGCCTCGGCCTCCTGCATAATATGGGTTGACAGCATCAGTGTCTTTTCCTTTCCAATAGTTTTAATTAGCTCTCTAATTTCAATGAGTTGATTAGGGTCCAAACCAGAGGTCGGTTCGTCAAGAATCAATACCTCTGGATCATGAATCATTGCTTGGGCCAAACCTACCCGTTGCCTGTAACCTTTAGACAAAGCAGCTATTTTCTTGTTTTGCTCTATTTCCAAGCCAACCGAGTGAATCATTTCTTTTACCCGTTCGCTTCGATTAGAAACTCTATAGACGCGCGCAACAAAATCTAAATATTCTCTCACGTACATGTCCAAATACAAAGGATTATTCTCAGGGAGATAACCTATTTTCTTTTTGGGATTCAGTTGATCTGTTCCAACTGGCATACCTGATACAAGAATTTCACCAGATGTAACTGGAATATATCCCGTAATCATTTTCATGGTCGTGCTTTTTCCAGCTCCATTCGGTCCTAAAAAACCCACAATTTCGCCAGATTTAACAGAAAAGCTTATGCCTTTAACCGCCGCTTGTTCTCCGTAATATTTAAACACGTTTTTAACTTCAATAGACATGATTAAGCGAAATTAGTGATTTTTATTAATCCATTGAAGGACGTGGTATAGGAAGAGAGAATAAGGCGATAAAGAATGCAAACATCGTGATACCAGTTTGAGTTTCAAGCGTGTCTTCAAAGAAAAAGGTGACTAAAATAATGGTCCAAAAAATAAATCCACTTAGGTTCTGATTTTGAATTTGAATTCTACCGGAAATGAAAATCAAATACAAAAACAATAATAATCCAAAAACACCAAAAGTAATTGCACTTGTTAAGAATGTATTATGTGCACGAATTTGATTCTTTTTGGAAAGCCTTGTGTCCAAGGCAATATACTCTTGAGCAAATGCATTTTTTAAATCTCCTGTACCGACGCCAATGATAGGAGATTTTTTAAAGATAGAAAAGCCCACCTTCCATGCTTCAAATCGTTGTAATAAGGAATGTCCATTTGGGTCTGACATATGACTCAGTTGATAACGAAGTCCTTCGATACGACCCAAAAAACCACCCTTCATTTCACTGAAATGTGCCATACCTTTTTCTATAGCCATTATCTCCTGGTTATTCAAGCGAGCGACACCCGAGGAATTGTTTGGATATTTCTTGGATAATAAAAATCTTGCTAAGGTATACTTTAAGTCTTGATTTCTTAAGTCTTTACCATCGTAGGAGAGCTCAGATTTTTGTTCCCAGGCTTCTTTAATCCCCTCTACATTAACAGATGGCATACCTTCACTAGTCATATTCGATTTCAAACCAATATAAATAAGGGAGCAAGAAAATATTCCAGAAAGCAAGAAGAAAGTTAAAGAAATATACTTTCGTTGTATTAATAAGGGATAGATTATTATCGCCAAAATCATAGCAGCAAAGGATATTAACCCTGTTAAAACCTGACTTGAAATGGTATAAAATAAAAACCAGAGAGCCACCAATACAAAGATAGTCCTCAACCGCTTATTGTCCAAGCTTAAATCATACAACAATGGAATAGCAAAAACAACCATAATTGCATATCTAATATGCGAATTGAATAACGACATATCTCGTGCATCTGTAAAGTTAAATTCATTACCATAAAAATGGAAAACAATATAATTAATGACACTAGTCGTCAAGAGAGTAAGAACAAAAAGACCTATCAAGAGTTTATAGCTTTTTCTTAAAACCAAAGGCTTCGTGATAATAATTAAAGGAACAACAAAAAGCGTTGCCTTACTTTTAAGATCATTCAGCCCATAAGAAAAATCATCTGACCAAAATAAACCTATTAGATGCAGGGCATAAAAAATTAATGCTGCAACAAAAAAACGATTGTTTTTGAGATTTGTAAAATAGACTTTGTACTGACCTTCAATAATTAAATGAAGAAGTCCAAGTATAATACCCATGGACATTAAAAACTTGCTACACACAATACCTATAACAAAAAGACACAGAATAAATAGGTGAACATAATAATGAATCAATGATGAGGAAATTCTTTTCATTTAATCAAAGACTAGGGCTGAAGAATATTGTTATACATGTCTAGATTTGTTAATAGCTCTTTGGCCTTTATCACGTCTAAATCAAATCTAAAATTGTGCCGACTTATCCCTGACTGAAAATAATACCGGGAAATTATTTCACGCTCGATCCATCTTGAAATCTCCGGTTGAATAGAAAAAAGGTCCTTCTCTAAATTTGCTGATACTAATTTTTCGATGGCATGATATGAGGTTTCTATTGCTTCTAAATAACCCTCTTCATCGGTAATCTCTTTCAACTCTTTCAATTTTATTTCGGAAGCTGTTTCGTAAGCAAATTGATCGTTTTTTACAACAAAGGAGACAAAATTTCGGTAATCTTCATCATTCAGTTTAAATTCTTCAGGGCTCGCAATTGAGTCTCGGGTATTTGCAAAAGCTGTTGCGAAATCAAAGATTACATCCTCTGTAATCAACAAGGAGGCTAGTCGTCCCAATTTTTCTTGTTCAACAATAATATCCGGAAAAACCCCTCTTCCATCAATAACCTCTCGTCCATTCTTGGTCTTAAATATAGTAAGCAAAGTGTCTGATATTTCACTAGGTTTATCTTTAGCATCTTTGTCATAATATTCTAGTCTTTGGACACATCTGCCCGAAGGAGTATAATATTTGGAAATCGTCAATTTTAATTTAGATCCATATTTCAAATCATAAGTCCTTTGCACTAAACCTTTTCCATAGCTTTGGCTTCCTACCACAATTGCGCGATCCAAATCTTGTAAGCTCCCGGCAACAATTTCACTAGCTGAAGCACTCCTCTCATTGATAAGAATGACTATTCGCATATCAGGAAAAATGGGTTTATCTTGGGTTTTGTAAGATTTATTCTCCTCCTTTAAACGACCCTTTGTAGAAACAACGAGTTGTCCCTTGGGGATAAATAAATTTACAATCTTTATTGCCTCAATAAGCAAGCCTCCACCATTATCTCGTAAATCCAAAATCGCAGTTTCCATTCCTTGCTCTTCTAATTGTTCAAAGGCTTTTTTCACACTATTAAATGCGGTCGGAGAAAAACTTGATAACTTGACGTATCCAATATTATTTGATAGCATTCCCGAATATGGAAGATCGGGTAATTTGATTTCCTCTCTTATGATCTGAAATGTTTTATGCCCAATCATGGGGCGGTCAATCTCAACTTTAATTGTTGTTCCCCTCGGACCCTTTAAAAATGAAGAAACATCGTCAGAAGACTTTCCGATCATCGACACACCATCAATAGATAAGATCTTATCCCCTGCTTTAAGTCCATGTTTATAAGCAGGGCCGTTCTGATATGGCTGAACAATACACGTATGCCCTTTCACTTTACGAATTAATGCACCAATTCCACCATATTGTCCAGTAGAAATCAATCGATAATCCTCCATATTAGATTCATGATAAAAAACAGTGTAAGGGTCTAACTCGTTCAGCATTTCATCAATGGCAACTTTTGAAATGTAAGCTGTTGCGGGTTCGTCAACATAATATAAATCCAAATGTTCATGGATTTGATCCATAAGTTCAAGATTCTTTAATATCTCAAATCCTCTTGATTGTGCCTGGAGGGATAACGAATTGACACACATTAACAAAAAAAACAATACGGCTCTTATTCCCATTTTCATTGGTGCATTTTTTTAAATGATTTCAATAAAGCAACCTCAAGTTCCCAAAACGGCAGCTTAGTTTTAAAACTATATAAAATTGCAATACTAAGTGTGACATCCTTATTTCCACTTGATATAGTTTCTTTATTTTTTCTGACTATTTCACGAATACACCTTTTTATGTAATTTCTATCTACAGCTTTTTTAAAATTTCTTTTTGGTACCGATATTAATAATTTAAAAGGTGCCGACATGGGTATTTCTGTTTTATGGTAAAGTATGATAAAAGGATGGGACTTTATTCTTTCCCCTTGAGAGAATAAGGTATCTATAGCTCTTTTATGAGTGAGCCTTAGTTCCTTTGGAAATGATTGGTCTGTCACAATAAAAATCCTCTAAATATTAAATTATTCTATTTCTTCAAAATCATCAAATCGATCCTGACTATCGCCATATTTCATTGAGGTCAGCTTACTAATTATGTACTGAAAGGAATTAATTGTCTTAGTTAAAATGTTTAGAAGAAAAAAGAAGCCTATAACTTTAAAAATAAAACCAATAATCTTAGTTGTTTCAATATCAATAATACTTTCTGTAAACCATCTTGCAATAGCATTATTCGCAAGATATGGCTCAAAAACTAATATTACAAATGTCAAAAAGGACAAAGAAATTAATCCAATTTCATAACGCGGATTGAATTGAGATATTGATGACTGAACTCCCATTCGAGAGAACAAAGCATTGGTGTTCTGGTTATTTTGAAATTTCCCAATAAAATAAAGGAATAGAATAAAAACAACTGGGACCAACAATTGCTGATGGATTATATCATTTTGATTTTCTCCTATTGATAATAGAAAAATAACATTGACTAAAAATAAATATTTAATTGTTTTAATAAGATAGGCGAAGCGTATCCCTTTTACCATGCCCGATGTCATGATTTTAATCCCAATATCAATAAAGAACCAAATGAAGCTGTAGATAGCAAAGAAAACTCCTAATTGAAACGTAAGTCTAAAAATATCCATAAGCGCTTATGATAAATAGCATTTATTTCCTTAGTAAAGGTAGCACTAATAATGGCACAAGATATTAAGAAACGAGATAAAGAACGGTCTCAGTCGAAAATTAGTTATTTTAAAACTTTTATAATTGTTCTGCGGTTTATGGTGTGATTTTCTTCCGTACATTCATCGCATTCAATCGCTAATTCAGACTCGCCTTTATAGGCGCCAGATATGTTTTCAAATTTAAATCCCTGTGAAACAAGAAAGTCTCTTGTTCTGACCATTCTTTTTTCTGACAACCATATATTATAACTTTCACTTGCTCTTTGGTCACAATGAGATTCAATTAGAATCTTTTTATCTTGCTTATTGTCAATTTTATTACAAAATACTATCATCTCTTCCTTGTTTTCACGATTATGATAGCTAGAATTTAAATCAAAGTAAATAATTATTTGCGAAATAGAAATCTCAACTCCTGACTCAATACTGGGTTCGATGACTGGCTCAATTATCTCAGCGGGTTCATTAATCTGAACAATTACTTTTGTGACTTGCCCAATAGCATCTTCGACCTCAACCTCATAAGTCCCTTTTATCAAATCTTTAGGATCTTCCTCATCGAAGCCATGTGACCAAGTATAGCTATACGGAGCAACTCCACCTTTTGGAGTTAAATCAATTGAACCATCAGTACCATTAAAAATAGACACATCAGTTCCTACAGCAGAGGCCATAAGAGCAGGTGGTGGTAAAAAAGTTGAATAATAAATATCACTTCTTTCACTATCCCTGTTACTGGACCAATAGAAAAAACCATCCGATATTGTGAAATATGCATCAAACTTCTTAGAGTTTATTTGTGGACCTAAATTCACGGGAGAAGACCAATCTGTCCATGAATCTGAATTACGCACAGCATAAAAAATATCCGCATCTCCCTGACCGCCGTGACCATTTGTAGAAAAATATAAAGTGTCATTATCTTCAGATAAAAATGGAGATATTTCAAAGCCGGAAGAATTAATTTGCGATCCCAGATGAATTGGCGCTGCCCATTTTTCATTTTCCTTAAAACTTACATAGAGATCCTCCTCTCCTAGAGTTTTTGGTCCTGCATATGAAATAACAATTACATTACCTTTCTTATTTACATGAAAACCATAAAAATCACCTTGAATGTCAAGTCCTGGTATATCTATATGCTTTGGAGCACCCCAACTATTTCCTTTTTTCTTGGCGTATGAAATTCCTTTTTTCGTATCCCTTTTACCATCATAAGAGTTAATTAAATAGACAATTGACTCATCATTGTTAAAACCAATTATTGAATTATTATACTTGTTGTTTAAATCCTTATAATCTTCTCCTTTAGCATATTTATTTTCACCATTCCATTCGCTCTGCCAAATATCTTGATCATTTATACCACCGATAGATTCCGGATCATTAACTCTCGTGTAATATAGTGTTGAGGTTTCTTTAGAAAAAACAGGAAAGAGCTCATCAGCCTCAGAATTTACCTCGCCACCTAATCTATGTGGCTCTTCAATATTCGTATACTGCGCTCTGCCCTTGAACACAAATAATAAAATACCTATCAAAAAATAAAAACGCATACTTTTCATATTATTACCTCCCTAACATTAAACCTAAAGTAAGCTCATGGCCTCCAGAAGAAAAGTTATTAAATCGAGTCAAAGAGTAATCATATGAATAACCTACTTTGAATCGCTCACTAATATTCATTCCTGCCATAATGATCATGGCATCAGTATGGCGGTATCCTAATGTAAGCCATAACCATTTTTTGTATTCAAATTGAACATTACCGTCCACAGATATAGGAGCAGGACTCATATATTTTAAAAGAAAACCAGGAGTAATAGAGAGGTTTTCTCCTAGAGGAATTTTATAGCCCCCGATTATATTAAAATGAATCTGAGGATTAAAATTTGCTGTTCCTTGACCAAATTGTACAAGATCACGAGTCAATTGTTCTGCTGAGAAGCCAATAAATAATTTTTCAGAATACATGTACAATCCAGCACCCATATCCATTAGGAATTTATTTGACTGATTTTGAATAAAGTTATCATAGGTGTTGTCAACATAAGAATTCTGATCTGGGGCAATCATGTTCAATACTTGTGCCTGATCGGCAAAAAAAGTGTTATTTGATAATCCTGCCTTCAATCCAAAAGAAAGATTAACTTTTTTTGTCATCGGTATATGTATTGCATAAGTACCAGAAAACGACATTTTTCTAAACGCACCATATTGATCAGCCAAAAGCTGTCCGCCAAAAGTATGTTTTAACTTTCCGGTTTTAATTTCAGGGTTTTCAATAACTCCAGAGCTTGTTCTAATACCTGGATTGTAGAACTTTGGTTTAAACTTTACTGGAACAGAAAAAGCAAAATAAGACGTTCTAGGTGCATCTTGAACACCGAGCCACTGCCATCTCCCCGAAAGCGTAATATCAACGAAGTCATACACCCCTGCTGCAGCGGGATTCACCATGAATTGGTTGCGCTGATACTGAGAGTATTGAGGCGTCTGTTGTGCACATAGAAATGTACTTGTAAATAGAGTGAGTATAAAAATTGAGTTTTTCATAGATAGTTATTTTACAATAGTAACAATTCCATTTGAATTTTCCTTTGTATCGTCATTATATTCAATGATATAATAGTAAGATGCGACGGGTAATTCTTGTCCATTAAATGTTCCGTTCCACGGCATTTGGTTGTAGCTTCCTTTTTGTGCTTCAAATACTTTATTTCCTAGTCTATTGTATACACTAACGACATTATTTGGATAAATGGCGTCAATGTTTTCAATTTTCCAAGTATCATTTTTTTGGTCTCCATCGGGAGTAAATGCTGTCGGGATAGTAATACCGCACTCTTGAAATGTTATTGTGAGTATTTGGGGTAGTCCTTCACATCCATTTTCAGTTGCCGTAACGTAATAGCTAGTGCTTCCCATGATGTTCTCAGGTGTGTATTGTGCCTCGTTACCAATTACCTCGGTCAAGTCTTGGTCTGCATACCAGGTATAGCTACCTGTACTTCCTTGTGCTTCGATAACTTGTGGCACATCACTTATGCAATATTGGGCATCTCCAGAGGTACTCGGAGTATCTGGTATTGTATTTATGGTGATAGTTTGTGTGAGTTCTTCCGTATTGCTACAATGTGCATCCGTAATTTGTGTAATGATATACACCCCAGGATTCGCTCCTAGTGAAATACTTGCTGTATTGGTGGTTACCGAATTGTTCACTCCATCAAGAGAATAGTCTAGAGTCCATTGTCCCACACCATTCATTTGGACATTAAGGGGCTCAATGGCATCTCCCTCGCAATAAGTTCCTTCTCCCGAAAAGGAAAGAACTTCAGGAAGCTCATAGATGATGACCTCAAAAGAGACTTCGTCACTACAACCTTCACTTGCATCATAAATAAATACCTGTTGAGAGGTGTTGATTGGATTAGTGATGGTCTCTCCACCATTTATTTGTGAATTATTGTAGTAATTTTCATTACCCGTTAGGTTTATTCCTTCAATTACAGGAAGGGTGTATTCCATACATGCTTCTTGTATTGGGAGGTTTGTGATTTGAGGTGTAGTATTTATCGTAAGTGTAAATGAAGCTTCATCACTACATAATCCAATATTATCATAGATATATATCGTTTGTGATGCTGTAATTACATCTCCTGGGTTCAATGGTAACCCTACTCCATTACCTTGCGAATAGTACGCTTCATTACCCGAAAGATTACTTCCTGTAATTGCTTCAAGTGTGTAGGTATCACATACTGTTGTATCCAATTGAAGATCTAAAGAAGGTGCCGAGGGATTATTGAGATCTATATTTTCTGTAGCAGTGAAAGCACAATTGTTTAAAGAAATAGAGAACGCATCATATATTCCTGCTATAAATCCGTTGAGTACAAAGTTTCCTGAGGCGTCTGATGTAATACTTGTCGCTTGAGAGGAAATCGCTAGTGAGTCATAACTTAAGTTATATACTGTTGAAGGGTCTAGTCCTGTCAAAGTAATGAACCCATCTGCAGCATTACACGCACTGGGATCTGTTCCCAAAACAGTAAAAGAAGGTGTTTGATTCACTACAACATTTACGGCTTCAATGTCTGTACATCCATTGCTCTCACTTTGGATGTAATACGTCCCTGAGCTTGTAAGCGCTGATTGATCAACAAGCGGTATTGTAGCTGTAGCATCGGACCAATACGTTAATGTGCCGTCACCGATACTTCCTGCTGTTATATTTGCCAATGAAAGGTCAACGGTTTCTGGAGTACATACTGCAGGAGGATCTGTGATTTGAAGATCGGGTGTTTGATTTACCACGACGTTTACGGCTTCAATATCTGTACATCCATTGCTCTCACTTTGGATGTAATACGTTCCCGAGCTTGTAACCGCTGATTGATCAACAAGCGGTATTGTAGCTGTAGCATCTGTCCAATACGTTAATGTGCCATCACCGATACTTCCTGCTGTTATATTAGCCAATGAAAGATCAACGGTTTCTGGAGTACATACTGCAAGAGGATCTGTGATTTGTAAAATTGGTGCTGAAGGATCAACCAGTGTGATTGAGCTTGGTGTACCTCCCGAACAACCTGCAAGATCTAAAATAAAAGATGAGTATATACCCGCATCAAGATTACTAATTTGTATTTTCCCACTAATATCTGAAGAAATATTTAGCGGACCAATACTCATTCCATCATCAAGATAACTCAATGAATAGGGGGTATTGGAAAGGAGTCCTGTGAGGATAATTTCACCATCATTACCTCCGCAATTCGAAGGATCTGTAAAACTACTCGCTGCAAATTCTGGTGCCGATGGATCTGTTAAGTTCACAGGAGTAACAACAGTGAAGCTACAGTTTCCATCTGAAATCATGAAGTTGGAATAGGCCCCAGCTCCTAATCCTGTTAGTGTAACAGTGCCTAAAGCATCAGTGAAAATTGAAAAAGGACCAACATTAGAAACTCCGTCATTATAGGATAAATCATATGTGCTTGATATATTCAAACCGTCAATGAGAATACCGCCATCACTTCCTGAACAGAAGGTAGGGTCATTCAATAAAGAGTTGTGAAATACTGGAACTGCATTTACATTCACCATCATCGTTTCTGTTGTCGCACACTGACCAACATCAGGTGTAAACGTATAAGTCGTAGTTGTTGTATTGTCCACTGCTGGTGACCACGAACCCGAAATAC
>MDTC01228830.1_pt1 | contig 17236 bp, 9 predicted proteins | sample 811181 | NCBI WGS metagenome assembly MDTC01 (sample SAMN05326644, study PRJNA326480) | marine metagenome | isolation source: seawater | place: Pacific Ocean: North | collected 2011 | reverse complement strand
TGTAGACGAGCTCATGGACTATCCAGACTGTTTCGATAAAGAATGTGTCGTTGAGATTTTAGCTCAGATGTCCTCTCCTTTACCTTCTTCTTTCAACGCTGGCTTATCCATTTTGGACGAAGATATGTTTTGGTTACAACAATTTTTTTTTCGAGAGGCAAATTTTTCTCCCGAGCGGAATGATACATTTCTGAAGCCCTATGACACGTTGAATACAATTAGTCGCATAAAACGCCACACGCATTTAGATTAGTTTGGAGTTTAGAACCTAGATTTTTTCAGTCAAAATAGCCCAGATTTATAGCGAATGAAATAGTCTTGCGTACCTTTGCCAATAACGAGAATTAAAGAATCAAAAAGCAGACGCTGAAAAGCGGCAAAAACAAAAAATAAAGATGCTGCTCTAATATTGGAACAGGAAGAAGAAGGAAACATGAATAGATATCGTCATCGTCGTTGCTGGCGATCTCTTTCATTCAGCTCTTTTCCGTTTCGTTCTTCTTCTTCTTCTTCTTCTTCTTCTTCTTCTTCTTCTTCTTCTCGACTGTATCATCATCAGCAACAGCGTAATAACGACCAAAAAAAAAGTGGAGTGTACGGGTTAGTTGGCTTGCACGCACCAAAGGATTTCGATCGATTGGCCGCAGATGCAATCGACAGAGTGAACGACATCATCAGTGATATCAAAGGTCAGCAAGAGAAAAAGGTTCTTTGGAAGCACCGCAGTAATTCTACGGGGGGCGCTGGCGTTGTTGAAGAAAACGCAACGGGAGAAAAAAGTATCGTCCACCAGCTGGATGAGATTTCAGATACTATATGCGTCGTCGTAGACGTCGCCGAACTGTGCCGTAATACACATCCTGATCGAGAGTTTGTGCAAGCTGCAGAAAGAACGTACTTGAGATTGCAAAATTTCGTGCAAACTTTGAATGGTAACGTGGACTTATACAAAAGTCTCGTTGACGCAAAGATAGAAGAAGACGAGTCACAAACGGAAGAGTTACGAAGGGTTGCTCAAACGCTCAGACAAGACTTTGAACGTGGCGGCATTCATTTAACGGATGAAAAAAGAAGAAAATTAGAGGTACATTCAGACGACGCGTTGCGACATGGATTCCAGTTCCAGCAAAACTTGATAGATCCGCGGCAAATCAGACAGGTTGAGTTGAAAAATAAAGAGGAGATTGATGCGATACCAAAATGGATTTATTCAAGGAGCAAAAGAGGAAATCAAACATTAATTCCAGCGGATCACAACACCATGAATTCTATCCTGCGCGTGTGCGATAATCGTGAAGTACGGCAGCAAATGTATCAAGCAGGAAATTCAAGCCCGGAAGGAAACAGACTGGTGCTGAGTAAATTACTGAAGTCACGAAACAATGCCGCTGAGATTCTTGGGTTCTCCTCTCATGCAGATTTTATGACAGCTTCTATGTTATCAAAGACACCAAATGGTGCGAAAGTGTTTTTGAAAGATTTGAGCGCGCAAGTACGGGACATAGCAGGAGAAGAATTTAAAATGTTGGAAAAACTACAAAAGCAGATAGCGAATGGAGGAGCACAAGGAAGTGTTCGCGGCTGGGATATTCTACACTTGATGCGGCGAATCCGGGAAAAGGATGATTATCCAGACATAAACACGGTAGCACAGTATTTCTCTCTCGATGGTGTTATTAAGGGCATGAATGAATTTTTCGGAAAAGTTCTAGGCGTAGAAATCGTAGTGGATAGTCTAATTCCAGGGGAATCGTGGTGTGGCGAGGCAATAAAAAAGCTTCGAGTGACTGTGCCAGGGACGGATACAGAAGGTATTATATATTTAGATCTCATTCCAAGGCAAGGAAAGTTTCCACACGCAGCGCACTTCGTGATTAGGTGTGGACATCGGCAAAGAAACGGTGGAACGCGTCAAACGGCTTCTGTTGCCTTAGTCTGTAACTTTGCGGCAAAATCTTTCTCGCGAGAAATTTTATTGACTCATCAAGAACTCGAAACTTTCTTGCATGAATTTGGACACGCAATGCATTCTGTCCTGTCTGATACAGAATTTCAGCATCTATCTGGAACGAGAGGTGCTATGGATTATGTTGAGGTTCCCAGCCACGTGTTTGAATACTTCGCGTGGGACTCAAACGCGCTTCATTTTCTGGGACGCCACTATCAAACTGGTGAAGTGATGCCGGCAGAACTCTTAAGAAAACTGAAGCAATCAAAGCGTGCTTTCGCGGCAATGGATTTGCAGCAACAAATAGTGTACGCTCTACTCGATCTTGAGCTTCATAGTAACCAAATAAATGTGGAAAATTCGTCGGAAATCAGTAAATTAGCTTCGGACATTCAGTCCGAACATAGCTTCATCCCGAGCGAGCCCGGGACATCGTGGGAACTCCGGTTCGGTCACACCGTTGGCTATGGATCGTCTTATTACAGTTATTTATATGCAAAGTGTTTATCTGCAGAGATCTGGCACAAAGAGTTCACAAACGATAAAATTGAACAAGGAGGATGCACGATACTGCGTGATAAGATGTTGAAATACGGTGGAAGTCGTGACCCGGCTCATATATTGGAAAATGTCTTGGGTCCAAATGCTCTGGAAAAATCGTTTGATGGAGGCTTCTACCCGAACTCATCCCATTTACTCAAAGAATTTGACTAGGTTGTAATATGTAGCATATTTTATTATAAACAACGCAAACAATCTACTTAAGCTGTTCATACTAACACAAATCATCGCCAGGCATATCTACTCAATCAAAGGTAATTTTGGTCGCTTTTGCGCTCATGTCTATATCTTTAAAATGTGCACCGTATAATTTAGATTCTTTCTTTTTTACGTGTGTCCCAAATTTTGATAAACTCTCAGGAACTTCTTCACCAGCTTCTCGAAGAACGTTTGCTAGTTCTCCGGCTCTCGATTTATCATGTACAGTGAACAAGGTGTGTGCGATACCAGTAGCCCCAGCGCGCCCAGTCCGCCCGATTCGATGTACATAGTCTTCAGTAGTTAATGGGAAAGTATAATTTATCACATATTCGACACCAGGTATGTCCAAGCCTCGAGCAGCAACGTCCGTAGCAACTAATATTGGAGTCTGTCCATTTTTAAATGAAGAAACAGACTGTTCCCTGTCGTGCTGGGACATGTCGCCGTGAATTGACGCAGATTTCCAGTATCTCCGAAGCAAATCATGGATTCGAGCGCATTCTTTCTTATACAGCGCAAAAACCAGACAACGCGGAATAATTTTTTCCGAACCTAAGTACTTATTCAACAGACGATGTAAGTGCTGATCTTTTTCGTGTGGTTCTACGACTTCGACGATTTGTTTGATGCTGTGAGAGGCTTTCAAACCTTCCGCACCTATTCTGCACTTGATGGGATTCGTCATGAACTCAGCCGCCAATCCTTGGACCGAGTTCGGCCAAGTGGCACTAAACATCACCGTTTGCCTGTCTGCCCTCGTCGCTCCTGCAATGGCTCGAATCTCAGGCTCAAAGCCTAAATCTAACATTCGATCCGCTTCATCCAAAATTAAGATTGTAACTCTATCCAAACGTATGTCGCCGTCGTTCATGAAATCTCGCAATCGCCCGGGCGTTGCTACGATTACGGCGAAGCCACTCTGTTTCATCTCTTGTTTCTGTAAATATTTTGGTCCTCCACCGTACACGCACACGCATTTTATACCCGTCGCATCTCCAGCGTCGTCAAAAACTTTCGCTGTTTGTTGTGCGAGTTCTCTGGTAGGGGCGAGAACGAGGCATGCTGGTTGCCCTGCTTTACACGGTGGCTGTGCTTTGATTTGCGTCAAAGCTGGTAATCCAAAAGCTAAAGTCTTACCAGATCCGGTTGCTGCAATTCCAACCATGTCGTGACCAGACATGATAATTGGCCACGATTGCGCTTGAATGGGAGAAGGTTTTTGGAAATTTTTGCAGACGGCTAAAATTTCCTTGGGAAACCCAGCCTCTTGGAAAGTAGCGAGCGGCGTAAAATTATCTTTCTTGTTATCATTTTCGATGGTAATCGCCAAAGAATTGCGCCGTTCCTCGACATCTTTCTCGGATAAACGAAGGATAGATTCACAAGGTGTGTAGAACTTCTTTTGGAATGGGGCACCGCTCTTCGCCAAGGCGAAGTCGCCAACGATTTTGGCATTTGGCGTCGTCGTTCCTTCTTCCTCTTCTTTCTTCGTTTTCCTCTTCTTCCTCTCCTTCTCTTCCTCCCTCTCTTTTCTCTTCTTTTCTTTCTTCTCCTTCTTCTCCTTCTTCTTCTTCTTCTTTTCCTTTTTGTCGTTTCCGTCGCTCATATCTTTAAGATTGATGATATTCGTTTCCGTTTTGTTGCAATGGCGGCTCCGACTCAACACGCAAAACAAATGAAAAAATGAACTTTTTTGAGACGTTTCGAGTGAAAACGCTCAAAATCCCATTCTCGATTATTATTATTTTCCTTCGTAAAAACGACGTCTCGTTTCGAAATAAAAAAATAAAATTGAATTTTGCAACGACACAAATCGAAGCGTTTTTTTCTTCTCTCGAAGAAGGATGATGAAAACTTTGTGTACTCCTCCAACTCCGGTTTCGAGTGTAAAAACAACGACAACAGTCGATGATCGCGATGACGAGAGAGCGACGGCGACAGACGTCGTTGCCGCCGATAAAAGCGAGAACAAGAGTTTGGGTTCTTCTTCTTCGAAAAATTCCGAGAGTCGGGGTCGGAAGAGGACGAAATCGAACAAATTCGGAAACGGGATCTTGCAACCGCGCAAAGAGCAAATCGAGCGGGGGATAGACACCATAGCCGTAGCTACTCCTCCACGGATCGATAACGTTTCTCACGAAGACTTCGAGCTCGGCGCTGTGGCGACCGATCCCCCTCTCAGATTTCCCAAATCTCTTCTTCCTTCTCTTACTACATCTTTCGCATGCGATCTCGAAAAAGAAGAAAAAGAAGAAACAACGACAAGAGTCATCGCTTGGTGCGATTTGAGCACGCGAGATATTCGAAGAAAAAACAAAGTCATGGACGTAATGTTACGCGGTGAGTCAGTAATATTGAGAAATTCTGGAGTCGTCGGAAAGTTTGACGCAAAGTTCAATGCCGATTCGAAAATCGGACTCGCTCAGGTGTGGAATTTCGATCATCTCGCAAAAATCCTAGGCATACAAGAAGGAGAAAACAACGCACGCACACATGCGTGGAAATGTTTGGTTTGTCCTTCAGATAAACACAGATTCATCGAGTGCGATGAATCAAAAAACATTTTTGGCTCAGACTACTACGTCAAAGAACCAGAAACACAGTCGCTCGATTGTACTTTCTCCGAGTTTGTGCAGTGCGCGCGAGCATGGAAACATAAGTCAATTTATTTCGAGAGTGTTATTACGAAAGATCCAATCTCGAGAAAAACGATGCCTTCCACAGACGTGAAGGGAGAGAGCATCTTTGATTCAAAAGTTGGTTCTTTAGCCATAGAGGATATAGAAGGATTATTCGATTGGAAATGGTTCCAGAGTTTACTGAGCTTTCAACGCTTTGGTTCGATTCTCTCTGTGAAACTCTCGGCAGGTTGTCGAGATAGTCTTCGTCCTTGCCGTTATAGTCTCGAAGACTCGTTCATAGTTCAGATTCACGGTCGCAGACGAATTCTTTTGATAAATCCAAATCAAACCTTCAAAGGTATGTACCCATACCCGATTGCTCACCCATACGATAAGTTTAGCATGGTTGATTTAGACGACGTGAACGATGGACAGTTTCCAAATTTTTCCAGCGTGCGAGGTATGACTTGCATACTCAAGCCAGGAGACATTCTTTACATTCCGTCCGGTTGGTGGAGACACGACCATGGGTTATGTCCTGAACACATCGCCTTAGAAATATCAGTTGCCACCGGGCAGAGAGTCAGAAGCGACGAGTCGTTGGAAATACTCGTGAGCAGAGACCTCGAACGAAGAGTTGGTGAAACCGAAGGTGCAGAAAACATCAAACATTGGTTACAAATTATAGGAAGAGCGGAAGAATCTGATTGGATTGATCTTGGCACTGTTCGTGGATATCAGCGAATATCCATGACTCAAATGGTTCGAGACGAAATCGACTTAAACCTCGGCTCTGGAAAATGGTCCGAATTTCTAAAGCGCATGATTGATGGTCGCTTAGATCCGACGCCGTGGCTAAACATCAACTTCCGCGAACCACTGTACCTTACCGATAAGACAGAGAGAGTCGAAGATACTCGAAACGAACTCGAAAAAAAGTTTCCCGAATTCTATGTTCAAAAGTTACGGCTTGACGGATATAACGCTGAGCATACACCAATGACAGTATTCAACCCAGAACACCCAGAAACAATCGCACCGCGAAAGTAAAGTCGTGTTGTTTTTCTCGAGCGCATGAAAGTTTGATTAATGACTACTACTAATAATAATAACAATAATGGTACCCGGGTACCGGTACCAAACCCGGTAAGCGAAAATGAACCCTCTCTACCCTCTGCTTTCTATTTTTTACCCCGCGCTCGCGTTTGAAAAAATAAGATGATCTTGTGAAGGATTCCAGATGATGTCGCCACTCCGCCAATTATCGAGCACACGCTGAGTACGAATTCACCAAAACTGTTTCTCCTCTCCTTGAAGTCTATCCGAATAGGACTCAATTCGTAATGAAAATATATTCCAGAAGGTTTCCCGCTGCTGCCCATGCCAAAGAAACTTTGTTTCGCCGACGATGAACTCTCAGTTACGCTGTACTGGTTCGTCGCTAACGTGGTATCTTTCAATCGAGCGAATGAGGTTGGGACGACTTTGAGAAAATACTGATGGACGGCGTTGGGAGGTAAATATCTCGTATTTTTATCCAACAGATTCAAAGCACCCGGAAATGCTTCGCCAAAAGCGAGTCTGTTAATGGTATGAGACATGTTCAAATTGGAGACGACATTCAATTGAATGTGAGACATGCCGAGTTGCAAAGACTTCCCTGGAGATATCGAAAAGGATCCTGGCACGCGATTCACTTCCAAATATCCCATTACTTCGCATCCTTCCTTTTTTTTGTTCCTAAACGCCTCCTGGAGTCCGTTCGGAAACTGCTCGTGAATTAAAGCGTTGATATCAAAGAACCCGCCTCCAAATCCAGCCAATGCCGTGTTCTGAAGTTTTCGATGTTTTTGGTTTTCTACTTCTTCTCCTCCGTTCGCCTTTTCCTTCTTCTTCTCTGCTTCCTCCTTTTCCTTTTCCCGAACTAACTTTTCTATGTGTTTGTGTTTGTTTGGCTTTTCGCGAGTAACCCCAACGTCGTCTTTCCTAGATGAATCGTGTATTGGTTTCCCATCTCGGTCCAAACGCCGTTTCGTGATGTGTCCGTCGTGGACGTCATGATGGACTTCACCCGCTGCGTCTAAACTATCTAAAGTAATCAACTCGCACGCCAAACTGTGAAACGTTATGTCCACGTACACGTGTAACCGCTCGGCGTTGGATTCGAACTTATGCACTCCCATGGTATCGACATCGAGCTCGCTCTCTATTTTGCTCACTAAATGCGTTCGATATTCGCTGAAAAACAGACATAAACAGGAAAGGAAACAGATTAAGGTGATGGCAGCGCCTAAAGTCGATCCTCGGGCGTAATCCTCCTTCACTTTGGGATACGCGTCTAGAGAAGCTATTGCCTTGACGACAAAGTTATTGTTGCCGTTGTTGCGAACGGACGTTTGGCCGTTCGTCCGGGGTAGGACGTTTCTTCTTTTCATTTTTGAGGAAGAATTAAAGTTTCTCGCTTTTCTCTTTTCCTCCTTCTTTTCTTCTTCTGTGGAATTTTTTTATTATCACACTCGTATGAAAAAGAAGATTCCCCCCCTGATTCAAAGAGTTTATCCAAAATAAATGCACCAACACCAAAATCGAATTATTTTGAAATCTCACACAAAAAAATTATATATATTCTGTTGAGGAATGTTAAATATCCAAATCATAATTTAATTTAAAAAATGTATACATAAGACAACACGCAGAAAATCCTTCAAATTTCCCTAACAAGAGAAATAAAATGATTTTGTGTATAATGTGTATATTATTTATACGTGTTAAAATTATTGATTACATTTTATTTTTATGGAAATTCATATTAATTTCACATTTTATTAATTTATTTATTTTCCAAAATAAATTTTAAATAATTATAATGTTTTTTGAATAGAATATCTGGGTGATAATAAATACCCATAGCATAGAAAATTAAAACAATGTTTAATTCATTACTCTAAAAATTCAGTTCAAGGAAACAGGGTACCATACCACATCCACCACAATTACATTTTAAGAATTACAAAACGCTTTTTTGAAGAAGGCGCCTTTTTCTCATTTCGTTATTTCATTTTCTCCACATCAATTTTACTTTTTGTCGAAAGGGTTGGTGCCCACCCGGTCTTCCGAAAAGATGGCACATCTTTCAGACTTCCACTTCGAACAAGAGCAAATCAAAACCTACATTCGACACATTCTGGACGTTTGCGAAGAAGAAAAAGAAAGGGACGAGGGGAAATTTAAGAGCGTGTGTACGAACGTGCTCGATAAATTATGGGACTCATTTTTCTGTCCTCTCGTTGGCGTTGACGAAGAGAGGGATGAAGACGAGAACGACGAAATCATGAACGATGAAATGAATGAGGACGAGAATACAAAGGAAAAGAATAAAATCAAGAAGTGCAATGACAGCATCGGAGAGAATACGAAAGAGGAGGAACTGAGAAACGCCTTGTATAGTAGAATTCTGGACGAAGTGCTCCAAGACGCAAACTTGAACACGTCGGAGAAAACACGGAAAGACTTGAAGCAGAATAACCAGACTTCGTATTACTCCGAGGAGTTCGAGAAGCCGAATTTCACTTTAGAAGACTCACACGATTTACTCATCTCTTGGCTCGTCCAGGAGTGGGAACATCGCTTCAAGTACAGTGTGGAGGACTCAGCAAAGGAACATGCAGAAAGGCACTTTGCTCGAATCGAGTACCTCATAGATAGAATAAAGCGGAAAGAAGGAGGAGGAAAAGAACTTGACGACGGAAAAGAAAATAAAGGAAGGATAACGAAAGAGAAAGATGATAGGAAAAACAACGAGAGGGATGTAGCAGAAAAAGAGGAATACAAAGAAGAGGATCAAGAAGAAGGAGAAGAAGAAGAAGAAGAAGACGAAAGAAATGAAGAAGAGGATGGGGATGAAGTCGGAAAAGGAGCGAAGGAAAGCAAGTTTTTAGAATTTCGCAAGCACAGTCAGGCGCAAACCCAAAAGATTTTTCAGAATAGTATCTATGAGGCTCACTGGGCGAAGACGAGATCTACGGAAGTGAAGCCAGAAGATTTCCTTGAAAGCGGTAAAGATCCAGCATTTACAAAGCTGTTCAGAAAACAGGGTGCGATGGTCTTGAAGCTGCATGACAGTGGATGGGACGAGAATACGAACGCGAGTACATTATTAAACTTGGACTGGATTAGAAATACGAGAGTGCAATTGCAAACTCTCAGTCCCGATTACCAATACATTCGACAAACACTTCCAGATCCTGAAACTGGAATCTTGAGAAAGTATCAAGACATGGATGGATATGATCCGTCTCGCGCTGAATTCGGCGCTCTCGTCGAAGAAATACAAGAGAATTTTAAGTTTGCGGCGCAACCTTTGCGTTTAATGGGTGTCGTTGAGCGCGAGAGGTTTTTTATCACTCAAATTCAAAACAAATTGCAAGCACAGTACCCATACTTGCAAGGTGTCGCTGTTGTTGCCATAGAGGGTGGCGAAAAGAAAGCCTTGTCCGGTCTCCCTTCCCAAAATCCGTGGAACATATTTGATTTTGCTGAAAGACCAACGAGCATAACTCGTCAGTTGCTCAAAATTTGTGAGGCAGCGTGTTCACCACATGCGATACGAATCGTAGAAGAAAAATTGGCCAGCGAAAACAAAGTGAAAAAAAAAAGGTTCAAAAGGCGACACGAAGACGAAAAAAATAAAACTGGAGCAAAAGCTGTCGAGAGCGATCCCGAGGCTAGAACGCGGCGGAATGAACGCAAACGTTTACTTTCTGGCGAAGGGAAGAGGAAGGGTTGGAAAAGTGGAGGAGGATCGAAAAAAGTAAGTACTGGTAGTGTTTCAGCTCCGATGGTTGGTAAATCTCCCCCGAATTCTTCGAAAGAGAATCAAATGAACGATTCTATGAAACTCGAATTTGATCATATGCAGGAAAAATTCTTTGAAGCATCGTGCGAGGCGAGCAAGAGGAAGAAGTGGGGGGCCGGGATCGTGAATCCGTGGTTGTATTATATGAGTCCATTTTCTTTTTTCCCGATGCACTTTGAGGATTACGCGCTTGGTTCAGCAAATGTTATCGTAGCGGATCCATCCACGCAATGCTGGGTGGTTTGGTATTCAATACCAAGCGAACAAATTGCTCTGTTGCACGAATTTCTTAAGGATACGTTAAAGACTAAATACCGAATCGATTGCTTGGAATCGAGAGAGGTATGGATCAATCCTGAAATTATAGCGAAATGGAATGCAAAAAGGCTAGGAAACAATCGCAAGTTGAAAGTCTATAGACACGTTCAAGGCCCCGGCGAATACGTCATTACCGATTACGGCTCGGTCCATTGGGGCGTAAATTTAGGTGTTGGGTGGAAAGCTGCCGTAAACTTTGCGTTTCTCGATTGGAGAGATGCCGCTGAGAAAGTTGACCTCGAGTATAGAAGGATTGAATCTAGGGAATACCCGACGAAACGCCACTATCGTTGTGCTCCCAACTTCGGCTTGCACAACGAGAAATTATTCAGCGTGGAAAACATGTTAGGAAAGGATAAAGGTTTTCTCAATAAGTCGCAAAAGGAGAACGAAGAGCATCAGGAGCAAGAAGGGCGTGAGGGGCGGGAGCAAAGCGTATAATCAGTGTCTCAACAATAAAAGTAGATTTCTAAAATAGTTATATTATACATACAAAGGTGAAAATCTTTCACATGAATCGCCAGACTGCTTCTCTATCGATGAAATCTGGCGCTGAATGGATTACTTTCGCGTCGCAATACACCATTATTTCTTGATTAATTCCATACAGTGGTCTAATAATGTATGATTCTGCAATTTCATGGTCTCGTGTCTCCTCGCAAGGGAAGTTCTCCCACTCAATCACGCTCCCACTCTCTTTGTTTGGCCAAAATATCTTATGCGAGAGTCTGACAGCGTGTGAGAAAACACCTTCCTTTCGCTCATCCAAGCTGGTGAGATTTTCCGATGGAAATCCTAACATCACTGTGAAGCGACCTTCTAATCCTGAATCTTGATGCCAGGAATGTTTCATTTTTTTTCTATTCAGCGCAGGATTACTGATATCTATTAAACTGCCATGCGGATTTTCTCCACACAACTTTGATATCTTTGCGATGAACTCTTTACCCGTCAAACCAGTTATTTTGTACTCTTTGAATAATTTTGTCAAAGCGCCCAGCTCGAAATCTTTTGGAAATTGATCCCAAGGAACCATAAGAGAACTATTGAGAGATTTGATCGCCTTGTTCTGTTTGTCTGATAGTAAAGCACTCTCTTGAAACAGGTCCTCTCTCATTGCTGCGCGTAAGGCAGTGCGAAACTTGGCTTCTCCATGAAATATTTCCGAGAAGCCCGTTCCTGGAAAGAGTTCACTCAAAGAAACGAATTGTATCTCGCTCTCTCTGCTAGGAATTTTGGCCTCGCTCTCTCTGCGTCTTTCTCGTGGAGTGGGCAAAATATTCTCACTCGAATTGTTTTCATCATCGTCTTCACTATCCTTTTTCTTCTCTTTCCTCTCGAAAGAGCTATTCAATTCAGATTTTTCTTCTGCTTCTGGAAGTACTACTGAAGACGGAGACAACGTCGGCGACATCGTTGCAATTTTCTTCTTCGTTGGTGCAAATGGGTCTCGACTTTGTCCTCCTTTTCCTCCAAACGCAAAACAAGGTTGGCAGGATTGAAAGCGCACTTTTCCTCCTCTTCTTGTTCTTCTCTGGAGGCCACTTTCTTCTCCTCTGCTTCTGTTGACGCTCCTCGTCTTCTTACTTCTCAAATTATACAAACGGGCACTCCTGGCCTCATCCGCGTGATCACAACGGGGCGTGCCCGACATCATCATCATCATCATCATCATCCTTCTTTTCTATTAAGTAGTATGTATGCGGTATGCTTTTTTTTGCGTCCTCGTAATAGGTCGTGGGCAGAGGAAGACGGAAGACGACCCGAAGATTTCCTCTTCCTTTTTCGTTTTTTTTTTAAGTGAAGGGCTTCTCTTTGAAAAGGGCGACGGACGGATGGACGATGGATATCCAAAGAGTTTCAAAGATATCTTCTTCTTCTTCTTCTTCTTCTTCTTCTTCTTTCTTTCATTCTCACACGCTTGTATAAGAATAATAATACGAACAATAAATATTTATTAGTATTATTACCACCATCAAACAGCACTACGAAATTAACAAGAAGCACACAGCGCGAGGCAAGAGAGAGAGAGAAAGAGAAAGAAGAAGACGAAGAGGAAAGAATAAATGGCGACGATGATGACGAAAATGAAAATTGTGCGGATACAGCAAGCGCCACAAACAGGATTGAAGACGAGAAGAACGACTACGGCAAGAAATGCAGTTTCTTCGAGGAGGTCAACACACACAACAGCAATTAATATGACTCGAGGTACTTCCATCTCGATTTTCAGCAGTTGGACTCTGTCCGCGTGCTCAGGAAGAGAACAAGAAAGGGAGAAAAAAATCAATTTGAGAAGTAACCAAATCAAGATATCATCATCATCACTGATTTGTAGAGCAGAGTCGTCGCCTTCAGAAAATGAAGCACCGTCCGTGAGCATAAACGCGAAAGATGACTCCACCGCGGTGGGTACTCCCCCCAAGGTAGTCGAAAGCGAAATAATTCCACGACCGCCTTTAAAAGTTGCCGCTGCTTTAGCGCTTGTAGGATCTTTAGAGTCTACGTATCTCGCGGTTCAAAAGCTGTCTGGAGGCGACGTGGTATGCCCGGTTGGTGGATGTCAAACGGCTTTGAACTCCTCCTACGCTGAGCTTTTCGGCCTGCCTCTTTCCTTATACGGCGCTGTGGCTTATTTTATCGTAGCATTTCTTGCATTTTCTGGATCAAACATCAACCCAGAGGAATCTAAAGAGTTGGAAAGTAAATACAAAAAATCTCGGGTGCTGTTCTTTCTCAGTACATGTGGATTAGCTGGAGTTTCTTCTTACCTTCTGTACGTTCTCGCGGTAAAACTGGGGGGCGTCGAATGCGTATACTGCTTAACCTCGGCATCGATATCCTTTGCCTTGTTTTCGATTGGCTTCTCAGGATTGACTCCAAAAGAAACAGTAAATGCCTCACCACCGGCAATTTCACTTTTCTTCGTCACCATGCTCTCCTTGAGTTTAGTCTTAGGACTTGGAGCGGATAATGTAGACGATGGAGATGAACCTGAGTTTTTATCCTACGAAACTCCGCGCATCGAGGCTGTGTCTACGCAGTATTCCCGAGAGCTTGCAAAGTATTTAAAAGAGTCCGGAGCAAAAATGTATGGCGCGTTTTGGTGCAGCCACTGCTTAGACCAGAAAGAAGAGTTTGGGAAAGATACCGAGCTTCCGTACGTGGAATGTTTCCCAGAAGGTTGGCAAAAAGGAGCAGAAATAGCGAAAGTCTGCGCAGACGCAAAAGTGAAAGGGTTTCCAACCTGGGTAATTAACGGCAAAACTTTTGAGGGCGATAAGACTTTGGAAGAGCTCGCGAAGGAAAGCGGCTTCAAAACGCAAACGCCTTTTGAAAGTCCAAGTTCGGAGAGTTCGAGTTCTATTCCCGATTTTCTCGAATAAATATTTGTAAAGAAGATAGTTTGTTGTGTAGCAGTAAACAGATAAGATTGATACGTGTGCTCTCTCTTTCCCTCTCTCGCCCTCTTTTGTCTTTTTTTCTCCCTTTTGTCCTTAATATATATCTTCGACAGGTTCGATTGTTCGTCGAAGATAGACAAGAGAAAAAAAAAAGAGAAAAATTTCAGGTCTTGAAGCGACCTTTTTTTTTCGTAAACGGTAAAGATGGACGGATGATGGACAAAACGAGAGAAAAAGAAAAATTTCTCTGTTCATTAATTTACACAAAAGTCCAAATCCTCTTCTCAAAACCGCGCCGTTCCTTTCCATTCAGAAAGAAAGAGAAAGAGAAAGGTAAGAAGGAAGGAACTAATAACGATTATAATAAAATCAATACAACAACATGGTCAAAATCTCTCCGCTGTCTTCGAAAGAATGCGCGCACGCGGATTCTGTGTGGTCCGTCTGTTTTGCTTCATCTTCGTCTTCGTCCGATTTGATTTTCACTGGATCACTCGACGAAACCGTCACGGCATGGAAGGCCAGCGATTCTGGAGAAATTGAGAAGAAAGAGGATTATATTGGACACACGTTAGGTGCCGTTTCAGTTGCTGCGAGTGAATCTGGGTTAGTGGCGAGTTCTGCGTTAGATTCGATGATACGTGTTTGGGAGTTAGAATCGAGCGAAACGAGAACAGTTATTGAGTGTGCACCAAGCGAGTCTTGGGAGATTGCGTTCGAGCCTGGGAAAAACTCTAAACATATCGCGGTGGCAGGTGGGATCTCTGGCACCGTAAAGCTCTTCTCAACTGTAAAAAATTCAACGGATAGTACTTCACCATCTGCGCATCAAACTCATAACGACGCTAAATTCTCCTACAAAGTGCCAATACGAGAGGAGGATCAAAATAGGTTCGTTTACTCTGTGGCTTATTCAAGCAATGGTAAATATATCGCTTGCGGTGCAATGAATGGTACAGTCGTTCTCTTTGACGCAGAGAGCGGAAAGCTCTTAGGACAGTGTGATGGTCATAAGTTGCCAGTGCGAAGTATATGCTTCTCCCCAGACTCAAAGTGTTTGTACACTGCTTCGGACGATGGCTTTATACACATATATGACGTTAATAGCAAGCAGTTGATCGATTCACTGTCTGGTCATAATTCGTGGGTCTTATCTATAGCAGCCTCTCCAGATGGAAATAGCTTAGTTTCTGGTTCGGCAGATAAATCTGTAATGTTGTGGGACGTTTCCTCACGCCAATGCACCCAAGTCGATAAAAGTCACGACGACGCAGTTTGGGGAGTGAGCTTCAATATGCACGGTACCCGCGTAGCGTCTGTTTCTGGCGATAAGAGTGTGTCAATGTTTGCATATAATTGAAATATGTATATATACGACTGCCTGCGTTTCTAACACCATTGTTTTTCTGTTCCTTTGGTTTCTTACTAAAAACAAACTTAACTTTACAACGTGTTCCCTTTTTTCTTTTCGAGGACAAAAAAAGCGGCGACTCATCTCTCCTCATCCACCGCACGTTTATTATTAGGGTGCTTTTTTGGCTAAAACATCAAAGGGAAAAAAGGAAAACAAAAGCACCAAAATCTCTTTAAAAGATAGAAACTCCGACGGCGCGCGCGAAAACGCTCTCCGAAGAAGCCGGGTTACTCGAGTTACAGAAAGGGACGCGCGCTTTGGGCACATACTTTTCTGCGGTGCAAAGGGATTGAATCATGTCCTCATCCATTTTTGCTCCCTCTGCCGCGAGCTTGGGCGGCGCACAGACACACAATCATCATAATCGAAGAACGACGACGACGACGACGACATCATCGAAGATCCTGCCTCCCCAAAGTCGTCCTCTTCGTCCTTCCGCTTCTTCTTCCCCTCGCCCGTGCGCCACTCGCTACGGCGCGATGAAAGCGCGAGGATATAATCGCCGCTCGGGGAGCTCTGTTGTCGCGGTGAGTGCGTCCTCTTCTTCGTTCGCCAACGGAGACACAAGGACATTTTTGTATACAAACGCCACACAAAAGAACAGAAGAGGAGGCAAAAAAACACAAAGAGGGAAAACGCTAATCGTGACGGCTGGAACCGATTATTATGAACTTTTAGGAGTCTCGAAAAACGCAGACTCGAAGCAATTAAAACGAGCATATCGTCAACTCGCCAGAAAATATCACCCAGATGTGAACAAAGAACCAGGGGCTGAAGACAAATTCAAAGAGATTTCCAACGCGTATGAAGTTTTATCGGATGACCAGAAGAAGGCTATCTACGATCAGTACGGCGAGGCTGGCTTGAAAAATGGGATGGGGGGCGGCTTTGGTGGAGCTGGTATGGGTGATTTCACGAACCCTTTCGATTTGTTCGAGTCCTTTTTTGGTGGAAGTGGTGGAATGGGTGGAATGGGTGGAATGGGTGGGATGGGTGGACGTTCCTCTGCGCAAGCTCGGAATAGACCGACGCAGGGCGACGATGAACGCTTCGACTTGGAAATCGACTTTTTGGAAGCTGTTTTTGGTTGCGAAAAGGAGTTGGATGTCATGCGCTTGGAAACTGACGATACGTGCTCTGGTTCTGGTGTCAAAGCGGGCACACGCCCAAGCACCTGTGGAACTTGCGGAGGTCAAGGCCAGGTTATCGCCACTGTCCGCACGCCGCTTGGCAACTTTCAGCAAGTTACGACGTGCCAAGCTTGTGGTGGAACCGGACAGATTTCAACGCCATGCCCGAAATGTGGTGGCGATGGCAGAGTTCGAAAAAGCAAACGCATATCTTTGCGAGTTCCTGCGGGTGTAGATTCTGGTTCACGTTTGCGTGTGAGATCTGAGGGAAATGCTGGAAGAAAAGGCGGACCTCCAGGAGACTTATACGTGTTCATTGCAGTTCGCGAAGATCCAGATTTGAAGCGTTTTGAAAGCATAAATATAAGTTCAACTGTGACCATTCCGTATACGAAGGCTATCCTCGGAACGACAGTAAAAGTGCGTACTGTTGATGGTACTGTTGATTTAAAAATTCCTACTGGAGTACAACCTGGTGCCACGCTTCTCATGGCAAAGCGCGGGGTTCCAAAATTGGGAAATCCCAACGTAAGAGGGGATCAGTACGTTAAAGTGAAAGTAACCATCCCAAATAAGATCAGCAACGAAGAGAAAGCGTTAGTCGAGGAGTTGGACAAAAATCAGAAATAGATAAATTGAGATAACGGGCTCTTTGTAATGTAAAAAGGGGGAGGGAAAGTCTTCACTCAAATCAATCTCTACTTTTCTCATCGCATCTTCTTAACAAAATACAACAGCGCTATACCTACTACGGTTCCAATAATAGCCATACTGAGTGCTACTG
>MDTC01205727.1_pt1 | contig 17238 bp, 13 predicted proteins | sample 811181 | NCBI WGS metagenome assembly MDTC01 (sample SAMN05326644, study PRJNA326480) | marine metagenome | isolation source: seawater | place: Pacific Ocean: North | collected 2011 | reverse complement strand
CGTAGCCGCCGCGACCACCGCCGCCGCCACCACCGTAGCCGCCGCGACCGCCGCCGCCGCCGCCGTAGCCGCCGCCGCGACCACCACGACCGCCGCCGCCGCCGCCACCGCGACGCTCCTGCGCCTCGTTGACGCGGATGGAGCGACCATCCAACATGGAGCCGTCGAGGGCGGCCATGGCCTCATCAGCGGCCTGGTCGTCAGAGAACGTGACGAAACCGAACCCGCGGGAGCGGCCGGTGTCACGATCGAGGATGACCTTGGCGTCCGTCACCTCGCCGTACTCGGCGAAAGCGGCGTGCAGACCCTGGTCGTCGGTGGCCCAGGCGAGACCGCCCACGAAAAGCTTCTTGCTCATGCTCTTTCTTCTCTTCTTCTGATTGCGTCGGACACTCGAGGTCCGATTCCCTGGGGCACCCGGCTGGCGCCCCGCCCGATGGCGTTGCCGGCACCTCGCCGGACCTCCATTCGGACGAACACGCCTAACGGCGGGCTCGCCCGCGCGCCCGTATTCCCGCGAGATTCGTCAGTCGCTGGAAACCCCGGGCCCAGGCGGACCGGACGCCCGAACCGCCGCCAGGGCCTCCGGGGTGTCGACGTCCAGGTGCACCCCAGCGTGGTCGACCGGCACCAGGTGGACCTCGTCGGCGTGAGCGTCCAGCACGGCACGAGCGCCGACATCCCCGGTGAGCGCCAGCAGCTCGGGCAGGTAGGCGCGGGACCACACGACCGGGTGGCCGCGCTTGCGGTCGTGCACCGGCACACAGATGGGCGCGCCGCCCTCGGGGTCGAATGCGTCCAGCAACAGCTCGACCACCCGCGGGCTGACAAAGGGCATGTCCCCCAGGGCGACCATCACGCCGGCAACCCCGTCAGGTACGGCTTGGAGCCCGGCGCGCAGGGACGTGCTCATGCCGGCGGCAAAGTCGGGGTTGTGCACGAGGGTGACGTCCTTGCCGGCGAGGGCAGCCGCGACGTCCTCGTGCTCGTGGCCCGTGACGACGATGACCGGGCGGGCGCGACTGGCGAGCAGTCCGTCCACCGCCCGCACCAGCAGGGGCTCGCCGTCGAGATCGACCAGGAGCTTGTTGTCGACACCCATGCGGCGACTGCGTCCGGCGGCGAGCACGATCGCGGCGACGTCGTGCCGCTTGCCTGCGGTGGCCCGGCGAGGCGCGCCGCGTGCGGGGATCTCCTTGAGCAGCCCGCCCACGCCCATGCTCCGGATATCGGAAGGTTCGACCGGCAAATCCGCCAGCACACGCCGCAGCACCAGGTCGAAGCCGGACGCCTTGGGCGAGCGTGCACAGCCGGGCAGGCCGAGCACGTCCCGGCCATCGTGGCGACCGACCAGCAGCAGGTTGCCGGGATCGACCGGCATGCCCAGCTGCACGACCTCTCCCCCGATGGCCTCGACCGCGCTGGGCAGGACGTCGCGGCGGTCGATGATCGCGGAGGCGCCGAGGAACAGCACCGGGTCGAGCCCCGCGTCGAGCTGGTCCCGGAGCGCGCGCGCCACGGCGTCGACCTCGTGGGGCACGGCGTCGACCCGGTCGAGGGTGGTGCCGAGGGCGGCGAGCCGCTCCCGCTGGGTCTCGGCGGCGCGCTCGACGAGGCGGGCGGGCAGGCCCGGAAGGGTCGAGAGCACGAGCCCGGCCCGCTTGGGGAGCAGCGGCGCGACCCGGATGGGGGGCCCGTCCCCCTGGCCGGCAGCCTCGCACACCTGGAGGATCGCGTCGGGCACGGCGTAGGGGATGATCTTGACCGTGCCCAGCAGCTCGCCGGCGACCACGGTCGAGGCGGCGGCGAGGGTGGCGACCGTGATGCCCTCGTCCACCTCGTTGACCGCGTCCACCCGGTCCTCGTCGACGACCAGCACCCCGGGCACCGTGGCGAAGAGGTTCACCCGGCCGGTCCGCGCCGCCCCCAGCTCCACGTTCGGCCCGCCGACCACCCGCGCGAGCCGCGCCGCCGCCTCGTCCTCGCCGACATCGCCGGACTCCATGCGCGCGACCACGACCTCGCCGTACCCGGCCGCTACCAGCCGCTCGACGTGGACTTCGTCGAGGATCAGGCCCTTGCGCAGGGCGCCGTCGGCTCCCAGGCGGTGGGTGTGGGCGAGGATGGCGCCGGCCGCCTCGCGGGTGGGTACGGGGCCGAAGCGCATCAGGCCGCCCCCGTCCGCAGTACCTGCGTCATCTGCGCGAGGATGGAGATGGCGATCTCCGCCGGGGAGCGCGCTCCGATGGACAGGCCCACCGGCCCGTGGATCCGCGCGATGGCGTCCTCGGACAGGCCCGATCGCTGCAGCCGGCCGACCCGGCTCTTGTGGGTGCGGCTGCTGCCGAGCGCGCCGACGTAGAAGGCCTCGCTGCGCAGGGCGACCTGCAGCGCCGGATCGTCGAGCTTGGGGTCGTGGGTCAGGGTGACGATCGCGGTCCGCACGTCGATCTCGAGCGCCTGCAGCGCGTCGTCGGGCCACTCGTCGACGAGGGTGACGCCAGGGAAGCGCTCCTGGGCCGCGAACGCCGCCCGCGGGTCGACCACGATCACCGAATAGCCCGCCTCCTTCGCCAGGATCGACAGGGGCTGCGCGATGTGCACCGCGCCGACCACGACCAGGCGCAGCGGCGGGTTGTAGGGTCGCAGGAAGAAGCTGTTGCCGTCGACCTCGACCGTGTCGGAGCGATCGCTGCGCAGGGCCGCCGCCACCTCGCTGGCGAGCGGATCGTCGCTGCCCGGCGCGACCAGGCGCTGGCTGCCGTCCGCGAGTGCCGTCACCAGCACCACCGGGCGCTTGGCCGCCCGCGCCGCCACCAGCTCGTCGAGGATCTGTGCCTTCATCGGACCGGCTCCACGTAGATCTGCACCCGCCCACCGCACGCCAGGCCCACCTCCCAGGCCTGCTCGTTGGACACGCCGAACTCGAGCATGCGGGCCTCCCCGTCCTCCATCGCGTCGAGCGCGGCCTCGACGACCTTGCCCTCCACGCAGCCGCCCGAGACCGAGCCGACGAACAGGGTGTCGTCCCGCACGACCAGGTGACTGCCCGCCGGCCGCGGCGAGCTGCCCCACGTCTTGACGACCGTCGCGATGGCGACCGCGTGACCGGCCTCCCGCCAGGCCGCCGCCTGCTCGAGCTCCCCGGTGGTCTGCATCGGAACCTCCATGCCGCACAGCGTAGCGCGTACCCAGCGCCTACACTCCGTACCCCGCACCACGCTCTGGAGATCCCATGCGCACCGACAGCCCCGCCCGCCCCGGCACCCCCACCTGGTTCGACCTCATGAGCCAGGACCCCGACACCGTGCAACCCTTCTACGCCGCCGTCATGGGCTGGGAGTTCACGCCCTCCGCCGGTCCCGAGATGGGGCACTACCGCATGGCGCTCCGAGACGGTCACATCGCCGCCGGACTGGGCAAGCGTCCCGACGAGATGCGCGACGCGTGGACCACCTACCTGGCCACCGACGACGTCGACGCCCTGACCGCCGCCGTGCGCGAGGCCGGGGGCAAGGTCCTCGACGAGCCCATGCAGGTCGCTGATGCCGGAAGAATGGCGATCTTCGCCGATCCTGGAGGGGCGGTGTTCGGCGCCTGGGAGGCCGGTCGCCACATCGGCGCCCAGATCAGGGACGAGCCCGGCGCGATGTGCTGGTGCGAGGTCAACACCCCCGACGCCACCGTCGCCCGCGCCTTCTACGAGCGGATCATGGGCCTCACCACGCAGAAGATGGAGGGCATGGCATACTGGACCCTTCAGGAGGGCGAGAAGGCCCACGCCGGCATCCTGCAGATGACCGAGGAGTGGGAGGGCGTGCCACCGCACTGGATGTGCTACTTCGCCGTGGACAGTGCGGACGAGGCGGGCGCGCGCGCCGCGGAGCACGGGGGCAAGGGATGCGTACCACCCTTCGATACGCCCTACGGACGGATGAGCGTGCTGGAGGATCCGTTCGGCGCCGTGTTCAGCGTCATGTCCCCGGTGGGCTGAATGCAATCCGCCAGAGACGCCGACTTTGTGTCCTGAAACAACCGTGGTGCGCCGCCGGCATCGATCGGATCACCGGCAAATCGAGATTAACTGTGTCCGGTCAGGTCTCGACGTGAACCAGCACATGCGACAATGATGGAAGTGTGGAGGAGGAGTTGAACATGCGGTCCTGGTGCCTGCTGGCGTCCCTCGTGGGCAGCACGGTGGCGTGCGCGCCCCCCGATCCCATCACGGGACTCGACACCGATCCCGGCGCGGCCGCGGTTCCGGAGATCCGGATCCTGTTCCCGCCCTCGGACGCCCCGATCACCCTCGACAGTGACGGCTTCCTGCGCACCCTCGTGGTCGTCGACCTGATCAACATCGACTTCCTGGCCCCCACCGGCGAGGAGAACGCCGACGGCGAGGGGCACTACCACCTGTTCGTGCAGGAGACCCAGTATATCGAGGCGCCCGAGGACCTGTTCTTCGAGCTGGAGTCCGACGCCTTCACGGCGGGCCAGCGGGGCATCATCAACGTCGACCTGCGCCAGAACGACCACAGCGAGCTGTCCGAAGCCCTCGATGACTGCATCTGCACCGCGCAGATCGAGTTCGCCGTGGAAGCGCCGTAGTGAGCGAGGGTCGCCGATTCCGCCTCTTGCGGCGCCTGGGAGCGGGTGCCCACGGAGAGGTCTACCTGGCTGAACAGGAGTCCCAAGCTGGATTCCGCAGGCGCGTGGCGCTCAAGCTGCTGCGTCCGGAGCTGGGTCACCACGATCAGGCCGCCCGCCGCATGCGCGACGAGGCACGCATCCTGGGTCGCCTGTCCCACCGCCACATCGTCGGCGTGTCCGACCTGGTCCGCCTGCAGGAGCGCTGGGCGGTGGTCATGGACTACGTGCCCGGCGCCGATCTCGAGCGGGTGCTGGAGGCGCTCGCCGCGGCGGGGGAGCAGTTCCCCGTCCGGGCCGCGTTCGACGTGGCCGTCGCCGTGCTGCGCGCGCTGCATGCCGCCTGGATCGTCGACAACGGGACCGGCTCGCCGCTGCATCTCATCCACCGGGACATCAAGCCCTCCAACGTGCTGCTGGCCGAGGACGGCGCCCTGAAGGTGCTCGACTTCGGCGTGGCCCGCGTGGACCTGGGCACCCGGGAGGCGGAGACCGGCGCCGTGCGGCCGGGCACCCTCCGCTACATGGCCCCGGAGCGCCTGCTCGGTGAGGAGGAGAGCCCGTCCGGCGACGTGTACGCCACCGCCGTGTCCGTGTTCGAGCTCCTCATCGGCGAGCCCCTGGGCCGCACGCCCATCATCGACCCGAAGCACACCGCCTACGTCGAGGGTGCCGTGCAGCGGGCCAAGGAGCGCGCCCCCGACGATGAGGTCCTGGCCCAGGCGGTCGGCATCCTCGCCGCCGCGATGGCCGCCGAGCCTGACGATCGACCGAGCGCCTCGGACCTGGCACGAGATCTCGCTGGCCTGATCGGTCGCCTGCCCGGCGAGGACGTGCACGCCTTCGCCTCCCGCTTCATGCCCCGGATCACCGAGCTCCTGGGCGATACCTCGGAGCCGGTCGAGGGTACACTCAAGGAGGCATCTTCCGCCTCCAACGCCACGTTCCTCCAAGACGCGGGCGACGACGCCTCCTTCGCCGCGGCCGATGTGGAGCAGGCACCGCCCTCCGGCGCCCGGCTCGGCCTGATCGGCGTGGGCATCGGGCTGCTGGTCGGGGTGGCGCTCCTGTGTGTCGCCGGCGGGGTCGTCACGACCATGTGGTCCCAGGGCTCGGGCACGGCCGCCGTCGATCCCGACACCAGCACCGAGGTCGTCGCGACGACCGACCCCGACGCGGACGGCGACGGAGATGTGGAAGCGGACAGCGCCGGTACGACGGAAGCGTCGACAGACGACAGCGACGCGGCAGCCGACACCGATGCGGACGAAGGGACGAGCGACTCCGGGCCGGAGACGGACGGGTCCACCGCGGGCGTGAGCTCGGGCGGCGCCTCCGAGACCGGCGGCACGACCTCCGGCGGCACGACCTCCGGCGGCACGACGACCGGCGGGAGTCGGACCGGGGGCACGAGCTCTGGCGGGAGCCGGACCGGCGGTGGCACCACCACGACCGCGCCCCCGGAGATCGACCCGGACGCGCCGCGGGTGTCGGCGGCGATGTTCGTGATGCCCGAGGCCTCGTCGCTGCGCGTGCGCTGCGGAGACGTCGACAAGGTCGGCACCGCGTCCGTGCGCCTCTCCAACCTGCCGGCCGGCAGCTGCTCTGTGACCGCCGCGTACCTGGGCAAGGAGCTGACCACCCAGGTCGAGGTGACCTCGCGCCGCGAGGTCCGCTGCGCCATCGAAGACGGGAGCCTCAGATGTCGTTGATCCTCGCGCTGCTCTGGTCGTCGCCTGCGGACGCGGCCGAGGTGGTGTGGCTGCAGCAGCCCGCGACGCCGGAGGACGCGGCGCGGATCGTCGCGCTGGCCGAAGCGAGGGGCCCGGGCATCCCGATGTCCGCCCTCGCCGGTCAGGCCGACAGCTTCAGCGACGCCCGAGATGGCAAGGCGTACGCCGATCTCGAGGCGGCCCTGCGCGACGTGCGGGCGTTCGAGCAGCGCCTCGACGGCGAGCTGCTGATCATGCGGGACCTCGAGGATCCGATCGCCGCCATCTCGGTCATGCGCAACGAGCAGGACCGGACGCGCCTGTACGCCGCCCTCGCCTACCAGGGCTTCGCGGTCGACCGCTTCTTCGAGAGCACCCTCGCCGAGGACGAGCGCGCCGCACCCTACCGCACCACCGTCGCCGAGCAGGTGGTCTCCCGGCCCTGGCGGGACGCGATCGCGCTGGAGCCAGAGCGCGCGATCTCGGCGTACGAGATCGCCGAGGCACCCCAGCGGGTCCGCTACGAGACGCTCCGCGGCACCCTCACCTCGGCGCTGCCCGGGGCACTCTCCCTCGACGGGAGCCTGTCCGGCGCCACCCTGCTGGTCGACGGCCGCGTCATCAAGGACACCTCGGGCGTCATCCGCGTCGCGCCCGGACGGCACTTCGCCCACCTGGTGGTCGGGGACCGGATCGTCGATCGCTGGTCGGGCGAGGTCGCCAGCGGCGGGCGCATCGAGCTGCCCCTGGTGGCACCCGACCCCGGTCGGGCCATGGCCTGGCGGGACCAGCTGCCGGCCGCGCCTCCGGCGGAGCTGGTCGACGATCTGGCCGCTGTCGGCGACACGGTCTGGCTCGTCGACCCCACCGGCGAGGGCCGGGTGTTCGAGTGGACCCGCGGCGGCGTGCGCCAGCTCGACGTGGAGCTCTTCCCGCGCACCACGGCCGCCCCCTCGTCAGAGCCGAGGTTCACCGCCGGCTTTGCGGTGGGCGGAGGCTGGTTCGCCACCCACGACTTCTACCTGCAGGACCCGGTCAACGCCGATCCCGACTGGTCCACCGTGAACTCCGGCGCCATCGCCGTGAGCGCGACGTTCGGCGTCGACGTGGGGAGGCTGCGGTTCGAGGCCGGCAGCGACCTGCTGGTCACCCCGGGCGGCAACCACGTCGCCCTGTGGAAGGACAACGCCACCCACCTGCGCGGCTTCCCCCACGTCGCCGCGGGCATACCGGCAGCGCGCCTGGCGGTGGGCTGGCTGACCCCGCACCACGTCGGCCTCTCGCCGCGGGTCGCCATCCCGCTGGGCCGACTGGAGATCGTGGGCAACGGCATCCTGGGCCTCGCCGTGACCCCGGACCCGGACGTCGGGACCTGGGAGGGCGAGCCGGTCTTCTCCGCGTGGGCCGGCCTCGGCGTGCGGCTGGGCAAGCTCGCCGAGTAGCGGGCGCGGCGACCGATCCACGACCTGGCGGGTCCGAAGGCTCGGGGCGGCGTGCGCCTCGGAGCCGCGGACCGCCGTGGCGCACGAAATGAAGATTCTCCAACCTCGCCGGGTACGCCCGGCCGGGATCCGGTGCACTACGGGCCGAACATCGTGGGGGCGCAACAAGTACCGAATACAAGAAATCCCAAGGCGTACCGACACAACTCGTCGATAAGCCCCGTGCCCACGAAAAAACCCGCAAGCTCGACCACTTGTTGCCGAAACGGGGACGGAAGGGAGTAGCAATGAGTACCTCGACCGTGCCGGTTCCCCAGCGTACCCCCCAGTTCGCGCCCCGGCGGGCCGCGGACCTGTTCGTCGAAGCGCTGGCCGACCTGGGGATCGACCTGTGCCTGGGCATCCCAGGCGGCGCGATCAGCCCCGTCTACGATGCCCTGCTCGACACCTCGGCGGTCCGGGTGGTGCAGACCCGGCACGAGGCGGCGGCCGTGTTCGCGGCGGGGGCGTACGGACGGCAGACCGGTCGCCCCGCCCTGGTCCTGGTGACGTCGGGGCCGGGCGTGCTGAACACCGTCAACGCCCTCGCCAGCGTCAGCCGCGATGGCCTTCCCCTGGTCCTCGTGGCGGGTGAGGTCCCCCAGAAGCGTCAGGGCCGCGGTGCCCTGCAGGACGGCAGTGCCCATGACCTCGACATCGCCGGGGTCGTGCGCTCGCTGGTCAAGCACGTGCACGTCGTCGTGAGCGCCGAGGGCCTGGTGCCCGCGCTCCACGAGGCGACCCGCCGCGCCATGACCCCACCGTGCGGACCGGTCGTGCTGACCGTCAGCCCGGACGTGCTCACCGCCAAGACGGCCCCCACGCGGGTGCTGCCCGTCCACGCGCCCCCACCCACCCTGCCCGACGTGTCCGAGGTGGTCCAGACCCTCACCCGAGCCCACGACGTGCTGATCTTCGCCGGTTCGGGCTGTCGCCCGGGGTCGGGTCCGGACGCGCTTTGCGCCCTCGCCGAGCAGCTCAACGCCCGGGTCGTGACCAGCCCCAAGGCCAAGGGCGTGTTCCCCGAGACGCACCCCCTCGCCCGAGGGATCCACGGCGTTGGCGGCCACCCTTCGGCCACAGAGACCCTGGAGGGGGGAGCGGACGTGCTCCTGGTCCTGGGCTCGTCCCTGGGCGAGCTGGCGACGGCTGGCTGGGCGCCACGCCTGACCGCGGCCACGACGGTCATCCAGGTCGATCCGAACGGGCTGGTCACCGGACGCAGCCTTCCGGTCTCCATCGCGGTCCCGACCACGGTCGACGTCTTCGCCGCGGCGATCCTCCCTGCGCTGCGGTCCACTCCCGACTCCCCTCCCCCGGGCCGACTCCGCCGCCTCCCCCGGGGTTCGTCCAGGTCGGACCTGCTTCATCCGGTCGACGTGACCCGGGAGCTCCAGCACGCGATGCCTCCGGACACGGTGTGGGCGGTCGACAGCGGCGAGCACACCTTCGCGGCCCTGCAGCACCTGATCATCGACGATCCTACTGCCTGGCTGGCGATGCTGGGCCTGGGCAGCATGGGCTCCGGCATCGCGGGCGCGCTCGGCCTCGCGCTCGCCCACCCCGATCGGCCCGTCGGCTGCATCTGCGGCGACGGCGGCATGCTGATGTCCCTGGGCGAGCTCGCCACCGCCGCGGCCGAGGGCATCCCGGTGCGCTGGTTCGTGTTCGACGACGGCCGGCTGGGCATGGTCGCCCACGGACACAACGCCCTGTTCGGCCGCACCCACCCGTTCACGACCGCGCCTGGCGATCTGGCCGGCGTCGCCGAGTCCCTGGGGGTGCGGGCCCACGTCGTCCGCCGCCCCGGCGACCTGATGGACCTCGCCACCGAGCTCGCCGAGCACGACGGCCCCATGCTGATCGACATCCTGATCGACCCCGAGCCGGCCATGCCCAAGGGCGGTCGTCTCTCCACCCTGTCCGACAACCGCCAGGAGGCGTCATGAGCCAGATCGCCATCCGTTCCGTCGGCGTCGCCCTTCCCGACGAGATCCGCACCAACGACCACTGGGAGCCGGCGCTGACCCGTGCCTGGATGGAGGGCCGACGCCGCGCCGCCGAGCGCCCGATACCCCCCGCCCCCACCGAGGGGGTGGCCAAGGTCCGCCAGGCGATGGCCGACGCCAACGAGGATCCCTTCTGCGGCGGCATCCAGCGCTACCACCACCCCAAGGACCAGCCGCCCTCGGCGCTCGAGGCGCGGGCCTGCCGCGATGCGCTCGACCGGGCCGGCATCGACGCCAGCGAGATCGACTTCATCCTGGAGTACACGACGACGCCGGACTTCCTGGTCCACCCCAACGCACCCATCCTGCACCGGGAGCTGGGCCTGCGCCGCGACTGCCTCGCCCTCTCCAACGATGGCGTCTGCAACGCGTTTCACTTGCAGCTCCACCTCGCCGACCAGCTCCTCCGCGGGGGTCGCTACCGCCGAGGGCTGCTGGTCCAGGGCTGCTTCTTCACCTGGGTGCACCCCCACGAGGTGCCGTTCGCGACCTGGAACGGCGATGCCGCCACGGCCGTCGTCGTGGAGCTCTCCGAGACCCACGGCCTGCTCGCCGACGCCCACCGGACGGTGAGCTCGCTCGCCTGCGGGGTGGTCGTGGGGCAGCCGGGGGAACACTGGACAAACCCCGGCGCCAACCTCGCCTATCTCGAAGACAAGGAGGCGAGCCGCCTGATGCTGGAGGGCGTCGCGGACATGGGAGCGGAGGTGGTGCACGCGGCCCTCTCCGAGGCCGGCCTGGGGGTCGACGACGTCGACTTCTACGCCAGCCACCAGGCCAGCGTGTGGTTCCGCCGGGTCACCCAGGAGGTCATCGGCCTGCACCGGGCGAAGAGCGTGGACACCTACCCGTGGGCGGGCAGCGTCGGCGCCGCCAACATCCCGCTGGTGCTGGCGACCGGCGAGCGCGAGGGCCTGCTGCGACCCGGAGACATCGTCGCGGCCTACAGCGGCGGCAGCGGCGTCACCGTCTCGGGCTCGGTGCTGCGCTGGGGGATCTGAGGCTCGGCGCTCAGCGCTGGAGCAGAGCGGGGCGCGCGTCCTCGCCCCGGCGCTCCCGGCCCGCCGCGAGGGCGCCGTCGATCGCGCACTGCAGGGCCTCGACGTCGACCGGCTTGGGCACGTAGGTGTCCATGCCCGCCTCCAGGCAGCGCGCCTCGTCCCCGGGGGCGACCTGCGCGGTGACGGCTACGACCGGAAGCCACGACAGCCGGTCGTGCGAGCGGATCCGCCGGGTCGCCTCGAGTCCGTCCATGCCGGGCATCTGCACGTCCATGAACACCAGGTCGTAGGGGCGCTCGGAGAGCTCGTTCAGCGCCTGCTCGCCGCCCTCGACCGCGTGCACGTCGTAGCCGATCCGCTCGCCGAGCTTGGTGAGCAGCATGCGGTTGAGCGGGTGATCGTCGACGACCAGCAGGCGCGGACTCTCGGAGGGCTCGCTGGGCGTTGGCGTCGGGATCGGCTCCAGCGCAGCGACCAGGGACACGTCCTCCGGCGGATACGAGTCGGCCTCCGAGCCCGGCTCGGCCTCGACCAGGTCCAGCTCGACAAGCACGGTCGTGCCGAAGCCGGGCATGCTCGTGAGCGTGACGGTGCCGCCCAGCCGCTGGACCAGCGACCGCACCAGGGTGAGGCCGAGGCCCATGCCCTCCCGCTGCCGGCTGCGACCGGAGTCGACCTGCACGAAGGGCTCGAAGATCCTGGCCTGGTCGGAGGGCGCGATGCCGATGCCGGTGTCCTGGACCAGGAGCTTCAGGGTGACGTGGCCGTCCTGCCGACCCGCTCCCGCGCGGAGCTCGACGCGCACGCTGCCCTCGCTGGTGAACTTGAAGGCGTTCGACACCAGCTCCCGGACCACCGTCATCAGCCAGCCCTGGGGGGCGGCCACGTACCAGCTGCCGATCACCGGCACTTCTTCGTGCAGCTGCACGTCCTCGCGTCCGCGGTAGCTCTGCAGGACCATGGTCACGAGGGCGCCAGCATCGACCACCTCGGGCACCGGCTCCGCCGCGGCGTCACCCAGCGCCGCCACCTGGACCAGCTCGTCGACCGTGCGCCGGAGGCGACCCGCGGCCCGGCGTGCGAGCTCGAGGTTGCCGCGGACTTCGGCCGAGAGTGAAGGATCGTTCTGACATAGACCAACGAGACCGATGACCTGCCCAAGCGGCGTGCGCAGCTCGTGGCTGACCGCGGTGAGCAGGGCGTCCTGGGTGGCGATCGCGCGCTCGGCACGCTCCTGGGCGGCGGCCGCCTGGGTGAGCTGCCGGGCGAGCTCCTCGTTGCGGGAGGTGAGCTCCTCCACCATGTCGTTGGCGCGGAACAGCGCGCGCCACATCATCCGCAGCCGCGACCACAAGGTCCGACTCGCGGGGTGGGTGATGGTGTAGGTGGCGGAGATCCCGTCCGTCTCCATCTCCACGGTGGCGGCCTGGTGGCCGACCATCAGCGGCAACACCTCGAAGTTGCCCGCGGACACCGCCCAGAAGCCGACCGAGGGCAGGTAGTTGGGCGGCAGGCTGGCGACGATGCGGCTCCTGGTCGGAGACAGGGACTCATAGCGCCCCTCGATCATCGGGAAGAGCGTGGCCAGGCCCAGCCGCGGCGCCAGGCTGTACAGCCGGCTCGGGCTCGCCACCAGGGCAGCAGAGCTGGCGATGGCCGACAGGGTGCCCGGCATGTCCGGCAGGCGCCGACCGATCTCCCGCATGGGCTCGAGGCCGACCTGCCGCTCCACGCGGTTCATGACCTCGGCGAACGTGTACCAGTCGATCCGCCCGGACGACGACGACATCAGGCGCTCGGCATCCAGGTCCAGCCCCTCGACGAGCGCCTCCGGATCGAGGTCGTGGGCCCGAACCAGCAGCTGCACGGGCTCCATCGCCCGCATCGACACCCGTTGGTCCTTCCCATCCTCTCGCGACCCGTGCATGGCCCCCCCGGTGCTCACCGATCGGATCGAATCACCTGGTAGCTGAGCCCCTCAGCTGCGCGCCCACCATCGGCCTTGAGAAAAGCGGATGTCCACGGGCAATCCGGCGATCGGGCCGTCGGGGTGCTCAGGATGACCTGGCAGCAACAGCGACAACCCATCTGGTCCAGATTTCAGGACAGGGCAGATCCGAGCCGACGGTCGTCCACCATCTAACACCGATGTTGAGGTACGGGCAGCGGAAAGTTCCCGCAGGGTCCACCACGTCGGCGGGGCCATCGGCAGCTCACCCCGGTCCGCGCGCGCAGACGCGTCGTCCACGGAAAGCCACGCACTCTCGACGGTCTCACCTGCGTCGTGCACGCCCTCGTCCGAGTCGACCAGGGCGGCGAAGAACCGGGTGTCGTAGCGCCGGGGCTCGGCCTCGGGCGTCACCCACCAGGACCAGGGATGCAGCACGTCCAGATCCAGGTGCAGGTCGTAGCGCTCGAGCACCTCCGCCAGGGTGCAGGCGTCAGCGTTGAGCGCATCGCGCGCCTCGGCTGGCGGCCTGCCCTCGCCGAGCCAGATGCCGCTCTCCTCCAGCGTCTCGCGCACGGCGGCGACCAGGAAGGGGAGCGCCTCGGGGCGGGACAGGCCCATGCGCGCAGCGGCGGACTCCCCACCGCGGACGCGGGGGTGGTCCAGCAGCGCGTCGGCGTCGTCGACCCGGCCGCCGGGGAACACCCAGGCGGACGGCATGAACGCCACCTTCCGGTTTCGCCGGACCATGAACACAGCGAGCCCGCCGTCCCCATCCTGTTGCTGCCGGAGCAGCAGGACGGTGGCGGCGGGCCGCAGGGCCCGGTCCCCGCTGGTCCCCTGGTCGGGGGTTCCGCTCGGACCGGGAGTCGGACTCACGGCTACTGCGCGTCCGCGGTGACCAGGGCGAGGCCGTAGTAGCCAGTGGAGCGACCCTGCTCGGTGCCGTCGGAGGTGACGGTGACCAGGAGCGCAAGCTGGCCAGCCTGCAGCTGGTAGTTCGAGATCTTCGGGTCGGGACCGGTGTCGCTGACCAGCTCGACGTAGTTGCCGCCGCCCTGGTTGTGGTACAGGGTCAGGGTCACGTCGCCGGTGGTGGCACCGGCCGCGGCGGACTCGAGCTCGACGTTGACGTAGCGGCCGGCCTCGAGGTGGTCGGCGATCGCGAAGGCGTCGTAGTCGTCGACGTTGCTGTCCGCACGGTCGAAGTCACCGTAGAAGCGACCGAACGCGAAGAAGTTCTCCGAGGTGGTCGACACGGTGAACGGCACCAGCTCGGCCGCGGACGGGTCGGTGGAGGTGCCAAAGTCGGCCGGCTCGGGGTCGCCAAGCCAGTTGGCGCTGGCGGTGTAGCAGCCGTAGGTCAGGGTGTAGAAGTGGTCCACGCCGCTGCCGCCGGCGGTGTCCGACACCTCGACGTAGTAGCGACCCTGGGTCGTGACGCCCTGCACCGCGGCGTCCTCGGACAGGAAGATCCCGGTCGGGGTCATGTCCGCTTCGGTGGACTCGGCGAGCAGGTGCACATCATCGCCCTGGCCGTCGCACTCGCCGTCGGTGCCGTCGCCGGGGAGGCAGTCCTCGACGTACAGGCGGACGCGCGGGCTGATGGCCGACGGCTGATCGGGCCAGAAGCCGAACTGGCACAGGACCTCGTCCGTGTTGGTCGCCAGCAGGCCCAGCTCGAACACGTCCACGTCACCGGCAGACTCGATGCTGCCGTTGGAGTAGCGCATGCCGAAGGTGCTGCTGGAGAGCCCGACGTTGAAGAAGCTGAACTCCTCGGACGCGAAGGTCTCGAGGATCGTGTCGTTCGCGCCCTGGGGCTCCTCGCTGTCCCGCTCCAGCACGATGAAGTCGTAGACGTAGGAGCTGTCGCCCTCGAGCGGGTAGGTGGTGTCACCCTCGTCGTGGCGCCAGCGCGTCCACTCGATGACCTCGACGTAGACCGGGTCGTTGGACGTGGCCTTCCACCACATGCCCGCGTCGGTCTCCTCGTACCGGAACGGCATGTCGTCGTTGGTGGCGATCTTGTTGCCGGCGTTGTCATACAGGTGGATGACCGTGTCCGGCTGGCCGCCGAGCGGCTCGTCGTTGGAGTCGACGCCCGGGCGGTTGGCCCACGCGAAGTACCAGTTCCCCTCGATCTGGGCGACCTGGTAGAAGTCGCGATCGTTGGGGTCGTTGATGGCGTCGGTGACGCCGGTCGCCTGCTCCGTGGAGGGCGTGATGACGTACGCCTCCTCGATGGAGTCGCCGACCTCGGGGGTATCCCCGGTGTCGTCGGTGTCGCCGGTGTCGCCGGTGTCGCCGGTGTCGCCGGTGTCCCCGGTCTCCCCGCCGCCGTCGTCACAGGCGGCCAGCGTGAGAGAGAGGCTGAACAGCAAGGGCAGGGTCAGCGCAAGGCGCGTCATGGGTTCCTCCATCTGGTACGGCCGGGGCGGATAGCCCGGCTCACGGGTGTTGGCCCGTCTGCGCGTCATGATTGTAGCGGCCAGATGACGGGTCCGAAAGGGATTGCCGTCGTCCCAGACCGCCACCTGTCACCGGACTGGATTGCCCCTCAAGCGGGCCCTCCGAGGGTCCGATCTCGGGTGTAGCTCGGAGTGGACGTGGCGAACCCCAAGCCCTTGGCAGCGCGGACCCTGGTCGGACCCGCCTTTCGTGCAGATCAGCGCAAGGCCGACGCCCGCGCGTCGATCACCCTTCCCGCACTGCGCGTGGTCGCCGGACCGGACATGCTCCGCTTCGGTACCCTCTCCCACCCCGGCAGCATCGCGGTCATCGGCCGCGACGCCACCTGCGACCTGCCCCTGACCGACGGCTCGGTCTCGCGGCGGCACGCCCGCGTCGAGCTCGACCTGGACGGGCGGGTCTGGGTGGAGGACCTCGGCAGTACCAACGGCACCACCATCGGCGGCATCCCCGTGCGCGAGCGCACCCTGCTGCCCGACGGCGGCACCTTCGTCGTCGGCGGGGTGACCTTGCGTCTGGACCGGCTGTCGCTGAAGGAGCTCGCACACCTGACCAAGGTGGTCGAGCGCCTCTCGCTCGCCAACAAGGACGCGCTCACCGGCCTCGTGACCCGGCACTACCTGGACGAGGAGCTCCCCGCCCTGGTCGACCGCCACGCGTCCAGCGAGGTCCCGATCTCCTGCGCCTTCCTCGACATCGACCACTTCAAGTCGGTCAACGACGGGTACGGCCACGGCATCGGCGACGAGGTCCTGCGCACCGTCGCCCGCCTGGTCATCATGCACGTCAGGGACTCCGACACGGTCGTGCGGTACGGCGGCGAGGAGTTCGTCGCCATCCTGCCCAACTGCGATGCGGAGGGCGCGTTCGCCACGGCGGAGCGGGTCCGGCTCGAGGTCCAGCGCCACGCCTGGCAGAGCTACGCGCCGGACCTGTCCATCAGCCTGTCCGCCGGCATCGCGACCTACCGGGTCGGCGAGCAGGTCCCCGCCTGGCTCGATCGGGCCGATCAGGCGCTGTACCAGGCCAAGCGCGGCGGACGCAACCAGACCGTCAGGGCGACAGTCCCCCTGAAGACCGACGGCGGCCTATGATGCCGCCGTGCGACGCCACCTCACCTCACTAGCCGCGCTGCTGGTCCTCGGATCCTGGGGCTTCCCCGCCGATCCGGGAGCGCCCGTCAGCAATCCGTGGACCCTCTCCGCCCACGCCGAGGACGGCGCCGAGGCGGAGTTCCCGCTGGTCGTGCAGGCCCACCAGGCCTTCATCCGGGTGCAGGGTCAGCAGGCCCGGGGCTCGATGACCTGGAAGGTGGCGGTGCTCGATCCGGCGCGCGCCGAGGGCCTGCCCGCCCCGGTCGAGCTGGAGGGGGCGAGCACCCGCGGCGCGCGGATCAGCGGCGGTCGGCTGGACCTGCCCGATGGGCTCTCCCCGGGCACGATCCTGACCTTCCAGGGGGATCTGAAGCCCCTGCGCACGCCGTTCTCCCCATCGGGCGCCTTCCGCACGGTACCGGGCAGCCCGGTTGCCCGGGCGGAGCTGGTGGTGCGCAACACGGCGGGGCCGCTGTCGGTGTGGTCGGACCAGGCCGCCCACTCCACCTGGTCGGACAAGCGGGATCCCGAAGCCCGGCTGGTCTGGACGGACCTCGGCCCCGATGACGTCGCGGAGGCCGTGTGGACGACCAGCCCGGGCTGGGCGGAGGCCGGCAAGGCGCTGGAGCGGCAGGTCGAGCCGATGCTCACCGACAAGCTGGGGCGCGTGCTGGGCCAGGATCTCGGTGCTGTCACCCCCGCCCGGGCGGCGGAGATGGTCTTCAACGAGATCGAGCTCGTGGCCGGGCCGGACGTCGGCTGGACCGGGCGGCCGGGGCGCTACGCGATCGAGGGCGGCTCCGGCACCCGCGCCGAGCGGGGGGCCGTGCTGATCAGCGTCCTGCGAAAGGCCGGCTATGACGCCCGTCCTGCG
>MDTC01012525.1_pt1 | contig 17239 bp, 12 predicted proteins | sample 811181 | NCBI WGS metagenome assembly MDTC01 (sample SAMN05326644, study PRJNA326480) | marine metagenome | isolation source: seawater | place: Pacific Ocean: North | collected 2011 | reverse complement strand
TGATTGCCCCGATTGCGATGGACGAAGGTCTGCGCTTCGCGATTCGAGAGGGTGGTCGTACCGTTGGCGCGGGTGTTGTAGCCAAGGTCATCGAGTAAGGAGTTTACGATTTTTTTGCGAGCCAGCCCACCTTGAAGGTGTGCTGGCTTAGTCGTCTTTAAGCCGGAACAGATTAGAACCAAAGAATTCGACACCGGAAGTAGCAGCGAGCGAAAAGCTCCGGGACGAGGCAAAAGACTTTTTGGATTGGTGATTTTACAGGGAGTAACTGATCCAATCCAAAAAGTCTTTTAATGAAGTGGCGGGGTTTTGCAGCCGCTAGGAGACAGAAACAATAGGCCAGTAGCTCAATTGGCAGAGCAGCGGTCTCCAAAACCGCAGGTTGGGGGTTCGATTCCCTCCTGGCCTGCCATTAACAGGCAGGCATATAAGATAGGGCTCCAAGTAACACATTATGTCCGAAAAAATAGACAGCGAAGACAGCAGGCTGGACTGGGCAAAATGGGCGATCGTGGCCGTCATCGTGGTTGCGGGGGTCTATGCTAATTCCTATTTCTCAGCCGAATCCCTGCTGCTAAGAACGATTGGGTTACTGGTGGCAGCAGGCGCTGCAGGATGGATAGCGGCTCAAACTATAAAGGGTCGCGCGTTTGTCAATTTGTGTCTGGAAGCAAAGATTGAAATACGCAAGGTTGTTTGGCCGACAAGGCAGGAAACGACGCAGACCTCCATCGTGGTAATAATCGTCATCTTCATCGTGGCACTGATACTGTGGTTGCTGGATTGGGGATTGAACGGCATTATTTCATCGATCATTGGGTAGTGATAATTAATGGCTAAGCGCTGGTACGTAGTCCATGCCTATTCGGGCTATGAGAAAAAGGTAATGCACGCACTGCATGAGCGAATCAGTCTTTCAGGCATGGACGACTATTTCGATGAGGTGCTGGTGCCTACCGAAGAAGTGCTTGAGATGCGTGGCGGGCAGAAGCGTAAGAGCGAACGGAAATTTTTCCCGGGTTATGTTCTGGTCCACATGGAACTTAACGACGATACCTGGCATATGGTGAAGGACACCCCCAGAGTCATGGGATTTATTGGCGGCACGGCAGAAAGGCCTGCACCCATTACAGATCAAGAAGCAAACCAGATTCTCCAACGAATGGAGGATAGCGAGGAGTCTCCGACTCATAAGACTATCTACGAACCAGGTGAAATGGTTCGTGTTACCGATGGTCCGTTTAATGACTTCACGGGTACCGTCGAAGAAGTGAATTATGAGAAGAGTCGCCTTAGAGTGGCAGTGTTGATTTTTGGCCGATCTACTCCGGTGGAACTGGGGTTCGGCCAGGTAGAGAAGAGCTAGCAAAATTCAGCGTGTTATCAGGACCAGCCAGTCCCGAAAACACATAAAAGTCGAATTTCATTTCGAAGTGAAATGAAAAACGCCGGGGAGTTTGATTCACTCAAACGCTTGCACCCAAAGGAGAAGAAATGGCTAAGAAAGTACTGGCTTATATCAAGCTGCAGGTTGGCGCGGCAAAAGCCAACCCAAGTCCGCCAGTTGGTCCGGCTCTCGGGCAACACGGCGTAAATATCATGGAATTCTGTAAGGCCTTCAATGCTCAGACTCAGAGTATTGAGCCTGGTCTGCCGATCCCGGTGGTCATTACAGTCTATGCTGATCGCAGTTTTACCTTTATTACCAAGACACCGCCGGCTTCTGTGCTGCTGCGCAAGGCCGCGGGTGTCCCGAAAGGCAGTGGTACACCCAATACTGAAAAGGTCGGCAAGGTAAACCGTGCACAATTGGAAGAAATCGCGAACCAGAAAATGCCCGATCTCACGGCGGCCGACATGGATGCTGCGGTGCGAACTATAGCGGGCAGCGCGCGCAGCGCTGGCATTGAAGTCGAGGGGGTAGAGTAAAATGGCGAAGCTATCCAAGAGGCAGAAGCAAATGGCTGAGAAACTGGAGGCCGGCAAGAACTACTCAGTAGAAGAAGCCGTCTCTCTTATAGCCGAATTTGCATCGCCGAAATTCAAAGAATCAATCGATGTGTCCATTAACCTGGGGGTGGATCCTCGCAAGTCCGACCAGGTCGTGCGTGGCTCAACTATATTGCCAGCAGGCAGCGGCAAGGATGTAAGAGTTGCCGTGTTCGCACAGGGTGCGAACGCCGACAAGGCTACCGCAGCTGGGGCCGATATCGTTGGATTTGAGGATCTGGCGGAATCTATCCAGGGCGGCAATCTGGATTTCGACGTGGTTATTGCCACGCCCGATGCCATGCGTGTCGTCGGCAAACTGGGTCAAGTACTCGGCCCCCGTGGCCTGATGCCTAATCCCAAGGTCGGCACGGTTACGCCGGACGTTGAAACTGCAGTTAAGAACGCGAAGGCCGGACAGGTGAGATTTCGAACCGACAAGAATGGCATCGTGCATGGTGGCATCGGCAAAGTGGGTTTCGACAGCAAGGCAGTCAGATCAAACCTTGAAGCCCTTCTGGTAGATTTGATGAAGGCGAAGCCATCGTCGGCGAAGGGTGTATATATAAAGAAGGTAGTAATGTCCTCGACCATGGGTCCAGGCTTACTTATCGATCAGTCGTCTCTGGCGCTCTAAGACGATTAAGAATTACAGGGAATCGCTGGGGCGATTCCTCGAACGGCTTTTGGGGATCTATTTTCATTAGAAGCTGTTAGCAAGACCGGCCCGAAAACGTTTCGGAGGTTCTTGAGAACAGCGAATGAAACCCCTGATGACTTTGGGGTTTCGTAGTTATTTTAAACATGACTACGAGGCTATCAAAGACCGTAGGTGAAGCAGGAATCTGTTTCTTAATTTCCTACGCAGATGGTGAAACCCGATCCGGCTGAGCATTAGCGGATTCTTATCACCGAACAGAGTGAGTGCTTCGATGTGTGAGGTGCTCTTTAAGCGACTGGAAACAGTCAAATTTAATGAGGTTATAAAAGTGGCTATAGGGCTTGAAGACAAGAAACAAATAGTTTCGGAAGTCAATCAGGCTGCCAATAGTGCCTTGTCAGCTGTGCTCGCCGATTATCATGGCGTTGATGTAGCTGACCTGACTGCGCTTCGTAAGATTGCAAGAGAGAATAAGGTTTATCTGCGCGTTGTTCGCAACACATTGCTAAGAAAGGCAGTGGCAGAAACCGAATTCGAATGCATTCAGGAAGTACTGGTCGGACCTACTATTCTCGCTTTCTCCCAGGAAGATCCGGGTGCCGCCGCGCGCGTGCTGAAGGATTTTGCGAAAGAGAATGATGAGTTTGAGATCAAGGCACTTTCTATCGGCGGCAAGCTGATGGAAGCGAACCAGATCGATGTGCTGGCCAAACTGCCAACACTAGATCAGGCACGATCCATGTTGATGAGCGTGATGTTAGCGCCTATCACCAAGCTTACTCGAACAGTGAATGAAGTTCCGTCGAAGGTTACCCGTGCAGTTGCGGCTGTGCGTGACCAGAAACAGGAAGCAGCCTAATTACTTTGATTAACCGTTTAATTTCAACAATTATTTTGTAGGAGATAAGAGTCATGGCTCTATCTAGTGAAGAAGTCTTAAATGCAATCGCCGATATGTCAGTAATGGACGTAGTCCAACTGGTTGAAGCGATGGAAGAGAAGTTTGGCGTTTCTGCCGCCGCCGCCGTAGCAGCTGCTCCAGCTGCAGCAGCGGGTGGTGAAGTGGCTGCAGTAGAAGGGAAAACCGAATTCGATATCGCTCTCAATGCTGTAGGCGATAAGAAAGTAAACGTCATTAAAGCAGTGCGCACTATCACTGGCCTTGGACTGAAAGAGGCTAAGGCATTGGTTGACGGTGCACCCTCAACTCTTAAAGAAGCCTTTCCAAAAGCAGAAGCGGAAGAAGCCAAGAAAGCGCTGGAAGAAGCTGGCGCTACCGCTGAGCTTAAGTAATCAGCGGCAGCTACAAATCGATCAACACCGGGTGTGTTTTTCACACTCGGTGTTAGTTCGTGTTTGAGAATTATCGGATGCAAGTACATTGCTAGTCCGGTCCACGACACTCAATGACGTGATTTCAATCCGATCGCTGAGTGCCGAAAGTCGCAGAGCTAATCTGCCAGCAGTTAATAGTTAGAGAACACAACGCTAGGAACACAAAATGGCCTATTCGTATACAGAGAAAAAACGTATTCGTAAGAATTTTGGGAAATTGCCAAGTGCGATGGATATTCCGTACTTGTTGTCTATCCAGATTGATTCTTACCGACAGTTTACTCAGGCGGGCACTTCTGTAGAAGATCGCCTGGACCAAGGCTTACACGCCGCGTTCAAATCTGTATTTCCAATCGTCAGCTATTCCGGTAAAGCAGTTCTGGAGTACGTGAGTTATGACCTTGGAAAACCCACTTTTGATGTAAAAGAATGTCAGTTGAGAGGCTCCACCTACTCTGTTTCGCTTAGAGTGAAGGTGCGATTGATTCTTTATGATAAGGAATCCACCACTCAAACTATCAAGGATATAAAGGAACAGGAAGTCTATATGGGGGAGATTCCGTTGATGACGGACTCTGGAACTTTTATCATTAATGGCACTGAGCGAGTAGTCGTCTCTCAGTTGCACAGGTCACCTGGTGTATTTTTCGATCATGACCGTGGCAAGACTCACAGCTCTGGTAAGTTGCTGTATTCTGCCCGGGTCATTCCTTACCGTGGTTCATGGCTGGATTTTGAGTTCGATCCCAAGGACATGGTGTACGTACGAATCGACCGCCGCAGGAAACTGCCTGCCACGGTGCTGCTGCGTGCCCTGGGTTATAGTTCGGAGGAAATCCTGGGAATATTCTACGAGAACAATTCCTTCAAGATTTCTAAAGGCAAGGAACCCACAATATCTCTGCGGCTGATTCCAGCAAGACTGCGTGGCGAAGTTTTGAGCTTTCCTGTCAAGGACAAGAAGGGCAAGCTCATCGTCGAAGAAGGTCGTCGCATCACTTCTCGTCACATTCGCCAAATGGAGACTGCCAAGCTGACGGAATTGAAGCTCAATAATGATTTTCTATTTGGCGCATCTCTGGCCGCAGACATTTTCAATAAAGAAACCGGTGAGATAATGTTTGCCTGCAATTCCGAAATAACTGAGGAATTGGTTGCAGAATTTTTCGAAAAGGAAGTCACCTCTTTTCAAACAATCTACACGAATGATCTAGATTGCGGACCGTTTGTCTCACACACTCTGCGAATCGATTCTACCACTTCCAAGCTGGAAGCCATGGTGGAAATCTATCGCATGATGCGCCCGGGCGAACCGCCAACCAAGGAGTCGGCGGAAAATCTGTTCTCCAATCTGTTCTTCGCGCCTGAACGATACGATCTATCCACGGTAGGCCGCATGAAGTTCAATCGACGCCTGGGCCGGCCTGAATCGGAAGGTGCTCCGATATTAAGCGCTGAAGATATCGTTGATGTGCTGAAGACGCTGGTTGGTATACGCAATGGATTTGGATCGGTGGATGACATCGACCACCTGGGTAACCGCCGCATCCGTTCCGTCGGTGAGATGGCGGAGAACCAGTTCCGAGTTGGTCTGGTGCGTGTGGAACGTGCCGTGAAAGAACGCTTGAGCATGGCAGATTCCGAGGGCTTGATGCCGCAGGACATGATCAACGCCAAACCTGTTGCAGCTGCCATCAAAGAATTCTTTGGTTCTTCTCAGCTCTCCCAATTCATGGACCAGAACAATCCACTGTCCGAGGTGACGCATAAGCGTCGCGTCTCGGCACTCGGGCCTGGCGGCCTGACTCGTGAGCGTGCCGGTTTCGAGGTTCGAGACGTGCACCCGACACACTATGGTCGAGTCTGCCCGATTGAGACTCCGGAAGGACCCAATATCGGTCTGATTAATTCCCTGGCAACCTATGCACGAACCAATAACTATGGATTCCTGGAAAGCCCGTATCGCAAGGTTGTCAAAAACAAAGTATCCGACGAGATCCACTATCTTTCCGCCATCGACGAAAGTGATTTCGTGATTGCACAGGCCAGCGCGGAGTTTGATAAGAAGCGCGGCTTTGTCGAACATCTGGTAACCGTCCGCTACAAGGGCGAGACCATACTCAAGGCACGGGAAGAAGTCGACTATATGGACGTGGCACCGCAGCAGATGGTGTCGGTAGCAGCGGCGTTGATTCCATTCCTGGAGCACGACGATGCGAACCGCGCACTGATGGGATCAAACATGCAGCGTCAGGCAGTTCCAACCCTGAAGACTGAGAAGCCTTTAGTGGGTACCGGTATGGAGCGTAACGTAGCGAGTGACTCCGGCGTCTGCGTGGTGGCATTCCGCGGTGGCGTCATCGAGAGTGTCGACGCAGCGTGCATCATCGTGCGGGTTAACGACAAAGAGACCGATGCCGGTGAGGCAGGTGTGGATATTTATAATCTCACCAAGTACACCCGTTCCAACCAGAACACCTGTATTTCTCAACGACCTCTGGTGAAGGAGGGCGACGAAATCAGTCGTGGCGACATCCTGGCCGATGGTCCTTCGATCGATATGGGCGAGCTGGCACTCGGTCAAAACATGCGTATCGCTTTCATGCCATGGAATGGTTACAACTTCGAAGACTCTATCCTTATTTCAGAAAAAGTCGTAAAGGAAGACCGGTTTACCTCCATTCATATCCAGGAGCTGAACTGTGTGGCTCGGGATACCAAGCTGGGCTCGGAAGAGATTACGGCAGATATTCCCAATGTGGGTGAAGGCGCTCTGAGCAAACTGGACGAATCCGGCATCGTCTATATCGGCGCGGAAGTTGGAGCCGGCGACATTCTCGTGGGCAAGGTCACTCCCAAGGGTGAGACTCAGCTAACGCCGGAAGAGAAGCTGCTGCGAGCCATATTTGGTGAAAAGGCATCGGATGTAAAAGATACTTCGTTAAGAGTTCCAACCAGCGTTAAAGGAACTGTCATCGATGTACAGGTCTTTACAAGAGATGGCTTGGAGAAAGACCAGCGAGCGCTCGAGATTGAGGAGTATCAGCTGGCCAAGGTACGCAAGGATATCGATGATGAATATCGAATTATCGAAGCCGCTACCTTCGAGCGCTTGCAGCAGGCGCTGATCGGTAAAGTAGTCGCCGGAGGACCCAAGCTGAAGAAAGGCCAGAAAGTGACTACCGACTATATCAACAATCTCCCCAGGGATGACTGGTTCAAGTTACGCATGGCGAACGATACGTTGAATAAGCAGCTGACGCGTGCGGAAGAACAGCTCAAGGAACGCAGCCAGGAACTGGATGAGCGTTTCGAGGATAAAAAGAAGAAACTCACCCAGGGTGACGATCTGGCACCCGGAGTGCTGAAGATCACTAAGGTTTATCTGGCGATCAAGCGACGTATCCAGCCTGGCGACAAGATGGCCGGACGTCACGGAAACAAGGGTGTGATCGCCGTAATCTTGCCTGTCGAAGACATGCCTTACGATGAGAATGGCGAGCCTGTGGATATAGTACTTAATCCACTGGGTGTGCCGTCTCGAATGAACGTAGGACAGGTTCTCGAGACCCACTTGGGTGCCGCCTCGAAAGGAATCGGCGAGAAGATTGGCAAGTTGTTGGATGCCCAGAAGAAGGTCACAGAAGTTAAGCGTCTGATCACCGAAGTCTACAATAAGATAGGTGAACGCACCGAAGACATCCGCAGTCTTTCTGAGGAAGAAGTATTCGAGTTGGCAGAAAATCTTCGAGACGGTGTACCGATGGCTACGCCAGTGTTCGACGGTGCTGCCGAAAGTGAAATCAAAGAAATGTTACACATGGCGGGAATTGATGAAAGTGGCCAGGTCACACTCTTTGATGGTCGAACCGGTGAAGCTTTTGACAGGCAGGTAACAGTAGGCATTATGTATATGCTCAAGCTGAATCACCTGGTGGATGACAAGATGCATGCACGCTCGACCGGCTCCTACAGCCTTGTTACACAGCAGCCATTAGGCGGTAAAGCCCAATTTGGTGGTCAGCGCTTCGGAGAGATGGAAGTGTGGGCACTGGAGGCTTACGGAGCTGCTTATACACTGCAGGAAATGTTAACCGTTAAGTCGGATGACGTTGCTGGACGTACCAAGATGTATAAAAATATCGTTGATGGTGATCATCGAATGGAACCGGGAATGCCGGAGTCGTTTAATGTACTGGTAAAGGAGATTCGGTCCCTGGCGATCGATATGGAACTGGATGTCAGTAAGTAGCCCACTTCAAACCAGAACGTAAACGAAAAACTCGAGTAATTAGTACATAAAAGTTCGACCACTTGCCAGTGGTCGGATGGAGGAAACAGAATGAAAGACCTATTAGGGTTGCTAAAGTCTCAATCACAATCAGATGAATTTGATTCCATTCGCATCGGATTGGCTTCGCCGGAATTGATCCGGTCCTGGTCATTTGGCGAGGTAAAGAAACCAGAAACTATTAACTATCGCACGTTCAAGCCTGAGCGGGATGGATTGTTCTGCGCCAAGATTTTTGGGCCGGTCAAAGATTATGAATGTCTTTGCGGCAAATATAAGCGTCTGAAGCACCGCGGTGTAATCTGTGAGAAGTGCGGTGTAGAAGTGGCGCTGTCCAAGGTACGGCGTGACCGCATGGGCCATATTGAATTAGCTAGTCCTGTGGCTCACATCTGGTTTCTGAAGAGTCTCCCGTCTCGAATCGGTTTGCTGTTGGACATGACGCTTAGAGATATCGAACGCATTCTCTACTTCGAATCATTCGTCGTGACCGATCCCGGCATGACTACCCTGGAGAAGGGCCAGTTGCTGACGGATGAGCAATACTACGAAGCGATGGAAGAATTCAGCGATGATTTCGAGGCGAAGATGGGTGCCGAAGCGGTCCAGGCTCTGATGAAGGACATGGACGTGGACAGCGAGGTCGCACGCCTGCGGGAAGAAATTCCTGCCACTAATTCTGAGACCAAGCTGAAGAAATTATCCAAACGTCTCAAACTGCTGGAAGCGTTTGTGGATTCGGGTAATAAGCCCGCGTGGATGGTAATGACTGTTTTGCCCGTGCTGCCACCTGACTTGCGCCCACTGGTGCCTCTGGATGGCGGACGCTTCGCGACTTCAGATCTGAATGACTTGTATCGTCGGGTCATTAACCGAAACAATCGTCTCAAACGGCTGTTAGACCTTAACGCGCCAGACATTATCGTGCGCAATGAAAAGCGTATGCTGCAGGAAGCGGTGGATGCGCTATTGGACAACGGCCGTCGTGGGCGCGCCATTACCGGTTCGAATAAGCGGCCGCTGAAATCACTGGCGGACATGATCAAGGGTAAACAGGGACGTTTCCGTCAAAACCTGCTCGGAAAGCGGGTTGACTATTCCGGTCGTTCCGTAATCGTAGTCGGCCCGACTCTGAAACTGCATCAATGTGGGCTGCCCAAGAAGATGGCCCTCGAACTGTTCAAGCCCTTTATCTTCGGAAAACTGGAACGCCGCGGTCTGGCGACGACTATTAAGGCCGCTAAAAAGATGGTCGAGCGGGAAACCACCGAAGTCTGGGATATTCTAGCCGAGGTAATCCGCGAGCATCCGGTGCTGCTCAATCGAGCACCCACTCTGCACCGTCTAGGTATTCAGGCCTTCGAACCAGTGCTGATTGAAGGCAAGGCGATTCAGCTGCACCCACTGGTGTGTGCCGCCTATAACGCCGACTTCGATGGCGACCAGATGGCTGTCCACATACCCCTGACACTGGAAGCACAGCTGGAAGCCCGCACCCTGATGATGTCAACTAACAACATCCTTGCCCCGGCCAATGGCGAACCCATCATTGTGCCATCCCAGGACGTGGTGCTTGGCCTCTACTACATGACACGCGAGCGCGTGAATGCGAAGGGCGAGGGTATGGTATTCGCCAATGCCAAGGAAGTGCAGCGTGCCTATGAAACCAGAAATGCGCATTTACAGGCTCGCATCAAGGTTCGCATCAGCGATGTGACCAATAGTGATGACGGAGAGAAAGTCGCCAAGACCGAGATTGTCGATACCACTGTGGGACGAGTTCTGTTATTCAACATCGTTCCCGAAGGCCTGCCGTTCTCCATGGTGAATCAGAAGATGGCGAAGAAGCCAATTTCACAGATTCTGAACGCCTGTTATCGAAACGTGGGTCTGAAAGAAACCGTAATCTTTGCCGACCAGCTGATGTATACTGGTTACAAGTACTCTACCCGCTCCGGTTCTTCCATCGGCGTGAACGATTTCGTGATCCCGGATGACAAGGCCGCCATCATCGGTCAGGCCAATTCCGAGGTGGAAGAAATTCAATCACAATTTGCCTCCGGTCTGGTAACCCAGGGTGAAAAATACAACAAGGTCATCGACATCTGGTCGCGGGCCAATGACATCGTAGCCAAATCCATGATGGAAGGTCTATCCAGCGAGATAGTCATTAACAAGGAAGGCAAGGAAGAAACTCAGGAATCCTTTAATTCGGTTTATGTCTATGCTGATTCCGGTGCCCGAGGCTCTCCTGCACAGATCCGGCAACTGGCCGGTATGCGTGGCCTGATGGCTCGCCCGGACGGTTCGATCATCGAGACGCCAATTACCGCGAATTTCCGTGAGGGGCTGAGTGTATCGCAGTACTTCACCTCTACTCACGGTGCGCGTAAAGGACTGGCGGATACCGCCCTGAAGACTGCCAACTCCGGTTATCTGACTCGCCGTCTGGTAGACATCTCCCAGGATCTGGTCATTACCGGACACGATTGTGGCACCGAACAGGGCCTGACCATGGCACCTATCATCGAAGGGGGCGACATCATCGCGCCATTGGGTGATCGGGTATTGGGGCGCGTGTTGGCGGGCGACGTGATAGACGAAGACAGCGGCAAAACTGTGGTCGAAGCCGGCACCATGATCAACGAACGCATTGTGGAGGTACTGGAAACCTGTGGCGTGGACCAGGTCTACGTGCGTTCACCGATTACCTGTGAGACTCGCTTCGGAATCTGCAGCCACTGCTATGGCCGGGATCTGGCACGTGGTCACATGGCCAACGTCGGTGAAGCGGTCGGCGTCAGTGCCGCACAATCCATCGGTGAGCCGGGCACACAGCTAACCATGCGTACCTTCCACATCGGTGGTGCGGCATCGCGGGCTACAGCCACGGACAATGTGCAGGTTAAGAATACCGGTAGTGTCCACCTGAACAACATGAAGACGGTAGAGAATGTTAAGGGTGACCTGGTGGTGGTATCCCGATCCGGTGAACTGATCGTGAATGACATCAATGGCCGTGAGAGAGAGCGTTACAAGCTACCTTACGGCGCGGTGATTAGCGTGGGTAAGAGCACGGATGTGAAAGCAGGGCAGGTTGTCGCCACCTGGGATCCGCACACTCACCCGATTGTTTCAGAAGTGGCCGGTAAGGTGGCCTTCGAGCACATGGAAGAAGGCATTACCGTGCACGAACAGACCGATGAGATAACCGGTCTTTCCAGTATTTCGGTAATCGATCCGGCCGAACGTGCCGCTTCCGCGAAAGAATTACGACCTGCCGTAAATGTAGTGGATAAGAAAGGCAAGGAGGTGTGTCTGCCGGGTACTAATGTGCCGGCTCACTATTTCCTGCCAGCCAACGGCATTATCGGCCTGAAAGACGGTGCCGCGTTGAATTTCGGTGACGTTATCGCCCGTATTCCCCAGGAAGGATCCAAGACCCGTGACATTACTGGTGGTCTGCCGCGAGTTGCTGACCTGTTTGAGGCGCGTAAGCCGAAAGAACCGGCGATTCTCGCCGAGATTTCCGGCAACATCAGCTTCGGTAAGGAAACTAAGGGTAAGCGCCGACTGGTAATTACGCCGAAGGACGGGATCAACCCCATCGATGGATCGGATCACTACGAGGTGTTGATTCCCAAGTGGCGCACCATGACCGTGTTCGAGGGTGAACATATCGAGAAGGGTGAAGTGGTTTCCGAAGGGCCGCCTGCGCCACACGATATTCTTAGATTGAAGGGCGTAGAAGCACTGGCTCAATATATTGTTAATGAAGTACAGGATGTATATCGGCTGCAGGGTGTGCGCATCAATGACAAGCATATCGAGGTCATCGTGCGGCAGATGCTCAGAAAAGTGGAAATCACCAAGCCGGGGGACTCCAACCTGATCAAGGGTGAGCAGCTCACTTACACCCGAATCCTGGAAACCAATGACCAACTGACTGAAGATGGCAAGGAAGCGGCGAAGTTCGATCGTATGCTGTTGGGTATCACTAAGGCATCACTGGCGACCGAATCCTTTATTTCTGCTGCGTCATTCCAGGAGACCACACGGGTACTCACGGAAGCGGCAGTGACTGGCAAGAGGGACTTCCTGCGGGGTCTGAAGGAGAATGTAGTAGTAGGAAGACTGATTCCTGCTGGCACCGGGCTGGCCTATCACGAGGCTCGCAAGAAGAGCTACGCAGAAGCCGCCGACATGGCAGCGGTGAGTGCCGTCGAAGTGGAAGCAGCCCTCAGTGAAGCTCTTAGCGAAGGGCTTAAACAGGAAGCAGAAAGCTAAAGTAAAGAGATTCCCGGCATTTCAAAGCTGTAAATGGTTGACGAGTGGGAGCTATGCTCTCCTCGTCACCGTGTTAAACGAGTACCGAGAACCTAAAAGCGAAGGCAGCGTATGAAAGTTGCCAATAATGGCCATTTCGAAGGAACTGAGATATTGACTATAGTGAGTCAGATCATTAAACTCTCGCATCCTTCGAAGTCGGCCTCTTTTTGAAGCATAAGCGATGTACGAAGATAACGAGGTTTTGTAGTATCCATGGCAACGATTAACCAGCTAGTACGTAAGCCCAGAAAGAGCAAGATCACCAAGAGTGACGTGCCTGCTCTGCAGGGGTCGCCGCAGAAGCGCGGTGTATGTACCAGGGTCTACACGACCACACCAAAGAAACCAAACTCAGCACTGCGAAAGGTTTGTCGTGTGCGTCTGGTTAATGGTTATGAAGTCACCTCTTACATCGGTGGCGAAGGCCACAACCTGCAGGAACACTCCGTGGTTCTCATTCGTGGTGGTCGAGTCAAGGATTTACCTGGAGTCCGCTATCACACTGTGCGTGGTAGCCTGGATACTTCTGGTGTACCTGATCGAAAGCAAGGTCGCTCAAAATACGGTACCAAGCGGCCTAAGTAGCAGTTTACAGATTCTTTAAGAGCTAAATCACAAGCATAAGGAAGCGCAGCTCCTCGTGGCTCTCTAAACAGACGATGAGATTGAGTAAGGCCAGGTGTTTGCCGGTAGTAAGTTCTCGGCGAAGAATTCTGGATTATCCTGAATAAACATAGAGGTCGCATATGCCTAGAAGAAGAGTCGTGGCAAAACGTGAAGTTTTGCCAGATCCAAAGTTCGGAAGTAAAGTCCTGGCGAAGTTCATGAACCACGTCATGGTCGACGGCAAGAAGTCTGTTGCTGAGAAGATCGTGTACGGGGCACTCGATGTCGTTGCTGAGAAAACCAGTTCCGATCCCCTTGAAGTATTTGAAAAAGCCCTGGAAAGCATCGCGCCCATGGTCGAGGTCAAGTCTCGCCGTGTCGGTGGTGCTACCTACCAGGTCCCAGTTGAGGTTCGGGTAGAGCGCCGTAATGCGCTGGCCATGCGTTGGCTGGTAGAGCATTCCCGAGCCCGTGGTGAAAAATCCATGGCCCTTAGGCTTGCCGGTGAAATCTCTGACGCAGCCGAAGGTCGCGGTAGTGCCGTTAAGAAGCGTGAAGACATACACCGTATGGCGGAAGCTAATCGTGCCTTCTCACATTACCGTTTTTAATTGCACGAAATCTTAACGCTGGATTTCCAAGTGCACGAACACATTTCTTCATTAACAGAACTTTATAGATTGAGGGTACAGTTGTGGCTAGAAAACACCCCCTGAGCCGTTATCGCAATATTGGAATTGCTGCGCACGTAGACGCAGGTAAGACAACAACCACCGAACGGGTACTTTTTTATACCGGTATTTCACACAAGATTGGTGAAGTACATGATGGTGCGGCGGTTATGGATTGGATGGAACAGGAACAGGAGCGCGGAATCACGATTACTTCTGCAGCAACCACCTGTTTCTGGAATGGCATGGACCAACAGTACGATGAACACCGTATTAATATCATCGACACGCCAGGACACGTTGACTTCACCATTGAGGTAGAGCGTTCACTGCGGGTACTCGATGGTGCCGTGGTGGTGTTATGTGCCTGTTCTGGTGTGCAACCCCAGACAGAAACAGTTTGGCGGCAGGCGAATCGGTACGAAGTGCCGCGCATGGTTTTTGTCAATAAAATGGACAGAGCCGGCGCTGACTTTTTGATGGTTGTAGAGCAGATGAAGGACCGCCTCGGTGCGAATGCCGTGCCTCTGCAACTCGCCATCGGCGCAGAAGAGAAGTTTCAAGGTGTAATCGACCTGGTTAAGATGAAATCAATCATCTGGAGCGAAGATGACCAGGGCGCTACGTTTGAGTACCAGGAGATCCCTGCAGATATGCAGGCGCTGTGCGATGAGTATCGCGCACATCTGGTAGAGGCGGCTGCCGAAGCGAATGAAGAGGTGATGGAAAAATACCTCGATACTGAAGATCTCAGCGAAGAAGACATCATGGTAGGTATTCGACAGCGCACCCTGGCTAACGAAATAGTACCCGTGTTGTGTGGCTCGGCATTCAAGAACAAAGGCGTGCAGGCCTTACTGGATGCGGTTATCGACTATATGCCCGCACCGACCGAAGTCAAAGCCATCGAAGGCTTGAAAGAAGACGGCACAGCGACTACCTGCCCAGCGGACGACGATGCACCCTTTGCCTGCCTGGCGTTCAAGATTGCCACCGACCCCTATGTCGGCACGCTGACGTTTTTCCGCGCCTATTCCGGCTCGTTGAATTCCGGTGACACGGTGTATAACCCACTGAAACACAAGAAAGAGCGGGTGGGTCGTATGGTGCAGATGCACGCCAACTCCCGGGAAGAGATTAAGGAAGTATTGGCCGGTGATATCGCCGCGGCGATCGGCCTCAAAGACGTGACGACCGGTGAGACGCTGTGCGATCTGAAGAATATAGTGACCCTGGAGAAGATGGATTTCCCCGAACCGGTTATCTCTGTGGCCGTTGAGCCGAAGAGTAAGGCTGACCAGGAGAAGATGAGCATCGCACTGGGCAAGTTAGCCCAGGAAGATCCGTCTTTCCGGGTCGAGACTGATGAAGAATCCGGACAGACCATTATCTCTGGCATGGGTGAGCTGCACCTGGATGTACTGGTAGACAGGATGCGTCGTGAGTTCTCGGTCGAGGCCAATATCGGTAAGCCCCAGGTGGCCTACCGGGAAACGATCCGCAAACAGGTCAATATCGAAGGCAAGCACGTCAAGCAATCCGGTGGTCGTGGGCAATACGGTCATGTCTGGTTACGCCTGGAACCGCTGGACCACGATTCCGAATACGAATTCGTGAATGAAATCGTCGGCGGGATAGTCCCCAAGGAATATATTCCCGCGGTAGACAAGGGTGTGCGAGAGCAGATGCAAAACGGCTGTCTGGCGGGCTATCCGCTGCTGGCCATGAAGGTCACCCTGTATGATGGTTCATTCCACGACGTGGACTCCAGTGAGATGGCGTTCAAGATCGCCGGCTCCATGGCCCTCAGAAAAGGTGCGTTGCAAGCAGATCCGGCCCTGTTAGAACCGATGATGGCCGTGGAAGTCGTTACTCCTGAAGAACACATGGGTGATGTGATGGGCGACCTGAACCGTCGACGTGGCATAGTGCAGGGTATGGGAGACAGTTCCATGGGTAAGGTCATTACCGCCGAGGTGCCCCTGTCAGAGATGTTCGGCTATTCAACCGATCTGCGATCAGCGACGCAGGGCAGAGCGACTTACACGATGGAATTCGACAAATACGCAGAAGTACCCGGCAGCATCGCCGAGGGCATAATTAATAACACCTAAGCGATAACATTTAAGAGTTTACACAAGAGATTACGAGAAGAGGACAGATCAGTGGCGAAGGAAAAATTTGAAAGAACGAAGCTACACGTTAACGTAGGCACGATTGGTCACGTAGACCACGGTAAGACGACGTTGACGGCTGCGCTGACCAAGGTTTGTGCTGAAGCCCACGGTGGCGAGATGCGCGATTTCGATCAGATCGATAACGCACCGGAAGAGAAGGAGCGTGGCATCACGATCGCCACGTCCCACGTTGAGTACGATTCCCCGAATCGACACTATGCCCACGTAGACTGTCCGGGCCACGCCGACTATGTGAAGAACATGATTACCGGTGCGGCACAGATGGACGGCGCGATCCTGGTGGTGTCGGCCGCCGACGGTCCCATGCCGCAGACCCGTGAACACATTCTGCTGGCACGCCAGGTCGGTGTGCCTTACATCGTGGTTTACATGAACAAAGCCGACATGGTCGATGACGAGGAGCTGCTGGAACTGGTAGAGATGGAGATCCGTGAGCTGCTGGACATTTATGAGTTTCCAGGCGACGACACGCCGATCATCATCGGATCAGCCCTGAAGGCGCTGGAAGGGGATGAGTCCGATATCGGCACTCCTTCTGTACAGAAGCTGGTCGAGACGCTGGACAGCTATATTCCCGATCCCGAGCGAGATATTGAGAAGCCCTTCCTGATGCCAATCGAGGATGTGTTCTCGATCTCCGGTCGCGGCACGGTGGTCACCGGTCGAGTCGAGCGTGGCATCATCAAGGTCAGTGAAGAGATCGAGATTGTGGGAATCAAGGATACCGAGAAGACGACCTGTACCGGTGTTGAGATGTTCCGTAAGCTCTTAGACGAAGGCCGAGCGGGAGAGAACGTGGGAGTGCTCTTAAGAGGCACCAAGCGTGAAGAAGTTGAGCGTGGTCAGGTCCTGGCAGCACCGGGCTCGATAACGCCGCACACCAAGTTCGAGGCTGAGGTGTATATCCTGAGCAAGGACGAGGGAGGTCGTCATACGCCTTTTTTCAAGGGCTACCGTCCCCAGTTTTACTTCCGTACGACGGATGTAACGGGCAATGTTGAGTTGCCGGAAGGGGTTGAAATGGTGATGCCGGGTGACAACATTAAGATGGAAGTGACGCTGATTGCCCCGATTGCGATGGACGAAGGTCTGCGCTTCGCGATTCGAGAGGGTGGTCGTACCGTTGGCGCGGGTGTTGTAGCCAAGGTCATCGAGTAAG
>MDTC01181670.1_pt1 | contig 17244 bp, 11 predicted proteins | sample 811181 | NCBI WGS metagenome assembly MDTC01 (sample SAMN05326644, study PRJNA326480) | marine metagenome | isolation source: seawater | place: Pacific Ocean: North | collected 2011 | reverse complement strand
CAAGCAGCAAACATCAAGTCAAAGGGCACCAGAAAAAACGTTCAAGGAGCCATTGAATCTGCTATTTCTACACTTACCCGATACAAAAATGCTGGAGAAAACGGTATCGCAATTTTCGTAGGTTCAATTATCATTGGCAACAACAAATCACGAATGATCAATGTCGTCATCGAAGACCCTCCTGAAGCCTTTATTTCATTCCGTTATCGTTGTGATTCTAAATTTGAATTGGATCAACTTGAGGAGATGCTCATCGACAAAAAATCCTACGGTTTATTCGTCATTGACCGTTCGGAAGCAGCCTATGGAATCGCCTCTGGAAAACGTATCCATGTCCAGGAACACCTTGTATCCAACATTATGGGGAAGCACCGTCAAGGTGGTCAATCCGCCCAACGTTTTGAGCGGCTGATCGAAGAGGCCGCCCACAATTTCTTCAAAAGAGCAACTGAGCATGCAAACGCCTACTGGTTACCGCATCTCGAAAACATCCAAGCCATCATCATCGGTGGGCCAGGGGCTACCAAAGACTTCGTTGTCAAGAACGATTACTTCCATCACGAAATCGGTAAGAAAATCGCCAAAACGCATTTTGATGTAGGCTATTCCAACGAGTCCGGAGTACGCGAACTTGTTGACAATGCAGGAGCATTGATGGGAGAAATTGAATTGGATGCTGAGCGCCAAGTCATGAACCGATTCTTAGAGGAACTTGTCCGCCCTCACCCTAAAGCAACCTATGGTGAACAAATGGTAAAACGGGCACTCGCAGAGGGAGCAGTTGACAAACTTCTCATCTCTGAAGGAATACGTGGGAAGGACCTAAAACTTCAATGCAAAAAATGCAAACATGAATGGGAACAGAGAGTCAAAAGGACCAGCGATGATGTCTCATGTCCCGAATGTTCAAACTCGGGCGATTCCATCCGAGAACTTGAAAGCCATTCGATCATTGATGTATTGGGTAAAAGTGCAGAGGCAAGCAATACGCAGGTCATCTATATTTCAACGGACACCGAGGAAGGCGCCCAACTAATGCTCGGTTTTGGAGGACTTGCTGCGGTTCTAAGATATCCGTGGATGGGGTGAACATATGCAGATATTGAAGGCGGTTGTTCAACCCTTGATTTCACAAGCACTCAGCACCATGGGCGTGGAAAACCTGCCCCTTGACAAGATGCTTCAACCATCAAGAGAACTTGACCAAGGCGACCTCGCTCTTCCGTGCTTCCCGTTTTCAAAGCGGCTTGGAATGCCGCCCAATGACATTGCAGAAGCATTGGCAAAACATGTGGCTGAACATCCAGCTATCGGAGAAGTAAACGGCGTGAACGGATACCTAAACATTCGAGCAAATCCCCAATGGTTGGTTGAACAATTGATGGCAATCGGCGTCCAAGGAGGCGATTCAAAGAAGAACAGGGCCGTTCTTATTGAGCACACCTCAGCAAATCCAAACGGCCCATTTCATGTTGGTCGTGCTCGCAATGCAATACTTGGAGACACCTTGGTTCGTTTGCATCGACTCTACGGAAACGACGTAACCGCAGAATACTATGTTGACGATATGGGCAAGCAAGTTGCAGTTCTGGCTTGGGCTCTTGAGCATCTTTCCGAGGAAGATGTTGCTGCACAGTTAGAAGGTAAAGAACCGGCTAACCCTGTGTGGAAAGGAAAAGCAGATCACGAACGGGTTCGTTGGTATCAAGCAGCTCAAGCCCTTCGCCAGGACAGCGAAAATTCGAAGGAGATTGAAGAAAAGATTGGAACCATGGTACACGCCAGTGAACACGGTGATGAACATGTACTCGCTTCATTTGAATCCGCTTACCAGCCGGTGTTGGATGGTATGTTGACAACCCTTGGGAGACTTGGGATCAATTTTGATAGATTTACCAAAGAATCTATTTTCGTTACCAACGGTGATGTTGGGAGATTGATGGAACGTCTTGGGACGCTTGAAATCAACGGTGAGGCTGACAATGGTGCTCAATTCCTTGACCTGGGCGCACGGGGATTGAAGGGGAAAACTGAGTTTTTCTATCGCAGAGGAGACGGTTCCTCACTCTACGCAACTCGTGACATTGCCTATCACATGTGGAAATGGACGATGGAGGGAGACCTCATTAACGTCCTGGGAGAAGATCACAAATTACAGGCAAAACAAGTCGGAATGACCCTTGAAGAATTGGGTCATAAGCGCCCTGAAGTGGTCTTTTATTCGTTCATCAAATTACCTGAAGGAAAAATGTCCACTCGGCGAGGAAATGTTGTCTTCATGGACGACCTCTTGGAAGAAGCAAAGGAGCAAGCTGCGGTGGTTGTACGAGAACTTCGCCCACAGTACGACGAGGAAAAGATTGCAACCATTGCTGAAGCAGTTGGTACCTCTGCGGTGCGATTTAACATCATCAAGGTCAGTCCGGAAAAGGGATTCACGTTCCGTTGGGAAGATGCATTGACCTTTGAAGCGGGTTCTGCTCCTTTCATCATGTACAGTCATACACGAGCATGCTCCATCCGTCGGCGTATTGAGAGCGATGTTGGGCCGATTGATACGCTGTTGGAACATGGAGTTCAATCACCTGTAGATTTACCCGATAGTTTGGTTACCCTCCTAAGGATTCTATCGATTCATCATGACTGTCTTGAAAAGGCAGTGAACGACCACAGGCCACACTTGTTTGCTGAACATATGCTGCGTCTCGCAAATTCTTACAACGCATTCTTGAATGAATGTTACATCCTTTCAGACGGTGAAGTGAACCAGTTCTATCTTTGGATTTCGGAAACTGCACGAAGTGTAATGCATGCCGGAATGGAAGGACTTGGACTGGTTGCTCTTGATGAGATGTGATTACTGGTCGCTTCGATGCCACCCTTCTGGAAGTTGCATGGGGTCATTAGGACGGGCTGCTTTGACCTTACGAACAATTTCCAATCTCATGGAGTCCATGCCAACGAATTCTGTTGCAGACATGGTAACACGGCCTTTGGGATCCAATAAAAATGGTAATTCGGGCTCTCCTTGACCGCCGCTTTCATTCCAATCGGCTTCAGCAGTCTTTACTTCATCCCACATTTCTGGGAGGGGTTCGAGAAGGTCTGCTTTTGAGGTCACTACCATCAATTCTGTCTCAGGAAGAAGCGTTCTTACTTCTTCAAGCAAATTCATCTGTTCATCATATGAAGTGCCGCATGATTCACTTTCATCGATCAAGAAAAGTACCAAAGAGCCAACATGTTCGAGAGCTGCTATCGCTTGCATTTCAATATAATTCCGTTCATCCATCGGGCGGTCAAGAAGCCCTGGAGTGTCAACCAGTTGATATTGGAGACGGCGGTGAACGAAATGGCCAACGTGAATCTGTTTGGTCGTAAATGGATAATGATTGACTTCCATGTTTCCAGAACTTAATGCTGAAATGAAGGCAGATTTGCCGACATTTGGAGCACCACATACAACTACACACGGAAGAATCGGGTCAATTTTAGGCAACCTTTTGAGAGTCTCTCTGGCTTCACTGAGCCATAGTAATGAAGAACTAACTTGGCGCATTATAGATGATATTCGCCCATAGGCCTCCCGGCGCGCATCGTGCATAAGTTCGGTCCGCCCCGTTCGGATGATTTTCTTTGCATTTTGAGAGGCGATGCGTTGCACCTGTTTACCAGCCCATTGAAGCGCTGCCAAATTTTGGCGGTATTCATCACATCCAACACAAGCGTCGATCATTGCGATATCAAACAATGGCGATTGATCAAGTGATGGCCATGCTGATACAAGGTCAATAAATTGGTTGGAAATGACGTCCGCTGCAGTTTGTACCATCCTCGTCATCTGTTTGCGAACACGGAACACACGAACAGGGTCGTCAACACGGTCTGCTGCTTTTTTGGCTCGGGAAAAGGCTTTGTCGAGCAATTCGTCTTCCAATAAGACGGTGCTCAGCGTTCGCCAGGATACTTTCATCTCCTTCCCTCAACCCTTGCCCGTTGCCCACACTTGAAGAAGTCACCCGTTCATTTGGAGTCTTCATGATGAAAGGGGAGGTTCAAGTATGCTCGCCGGTTGAGCGATAACATGGCGAAGAAGAAATCCGGCATCGAACTCCCTACATGGGCACAATCAATGTGGAAAGACTTGGGTTCGCCCAAACTTGAAGACATGACTTCGGTTCACAACGGAGATCTCTTGGAGCGAAGGCATGGTCTTCGTAAGGATGATTTCATAGAGGTGCACATGGATGTACAAGCATTCAGTGATCCATCACATGCCTACATTAGAGGACGTCTTCTTTCAAGTGGAAAAACCAGTCTTGAAATTCTTGGAGATGACGGTCGCAGTCACTTCATTGCTCGTGATGTTATCGTGAGAATTGTCTTGGTTGCTCATACAAGGCCTGCTTATATCGACGACCAAGAACTGCTCGCATATGAGCGAGAGGATATGAAGCGCCGATCAACTCTTCACGAGAAAGTAGAGAAACAAACCAAAGGAAATGACGATTCACATCTTTGGGGCTGAACAACATGCACCTTCCCGAAGGCTGGAAGGAAATTGATGGTCGCTTAATGTGTGAATTCGAATTCGGAGATTTTGAACAAGCAAAGAATTTTGTCGACCAAATATCTCAACTTTTCCAGGTTCATAATCACCATGCTGATGTCCATTTTGGATGGGGCTATGTCGTCCTTGAACTCATGACTCATGACCAACAAGCAATAACTGAGCTGGACCTCAATCTTGCTGATGCAATTAATGAACTGAGGTGAAGTTATTGCCAAAAGACCCCAAGGGACGAACAGAACCAGGGTTTCATCGCCATGCATTCATCTGTGGGCATGAAAGGCCCGAGGGTTCAATTCGTCCATCTTGCCTTCCAAAAGGCAGTTTATCCATCATGAGAAAACTCAAGGAAGCGGTTCGTGGCCAAGGACTCAAAGGCGTTAGAGTACAGAAAGCGGGTTGCCTGGACCATTGTGAATTCGGCCCAACCTGCGTGATTTATCCTGAAGCAACATGGTACTCTCTTGAAGCAGAGGGAGCATTTGACGCCGTTTTAAAGCATCTTGAGACTGGCGAAGTTCAAGTGAACTTCACACTTGACCTAAGCGAATAATCAAAGCTTGACTGGGCGAGTTGCACCGCATGCTTGGCATTTGAGCAATGTTGTCCGGTCTTCCTTGATGAAATGAGTATCAGGTGCGTTGCACTGACTGCATTTGATGTAAGTATTGACATAGTTAGCAATGGTGTTTTTGATTCGCTTTGGTGGAATCCGACCTTTGAATCGCGCCCGAGGGCCATCTCTTGAACCAGAGGTACCAAGGTCATTCAAGATGTATTGATAGACGTGGTTTTCATCCCTGTCCATCATTGACACGACCTCATTAAAATTACGGAAAATGGTATTTGACCCTTCGATGAGAATCTGCGGAGCAGGCAATCGCCACCTTGAACGGCTGGAAATTTCTTCTGGAATGTTCTCTCGTGCTCGGTCGAGAAGTGACTCATAATCGAAGTCGGCCATGAATCGTGGCCGGCCTCCCACCCTTCAAGACTTTCGCCCAGTGAGGTCATCTTAGGAAAGCATTCATGTGTATCAAACCAACCCATGGAACTGAGCATCATGGTGTTGAGCATTGAAGAACTGAAGGTCCTTGCAACCAATTTGAGAAAAGAAGGGTTGAATACCCAACAAATTGCCGATGAATTATCGTTGTCTCAAGACACCATCACATGGCTCTTGACTGGAACTGGAGAAAACGAACGCCCAAGTGATGTTCGCATCGGATGGAGGACACTCGGAGTTCGCCCACACCGTATTGCATCAATTGGGGCCATCATGGCAGATGTAGCCGATGAAGAGATTGGTCATGATGACATTGATACTGTTGTTGGCATCTCAATCAACGGTATTGCTTTCGCCTTTGAAGTTGCACGTATGCTCGAATCTGACATGACGGTATTCAGAACAACCGATGAAGGGTCAGGTAGCGGTTCGCTTTCAACAAAGTACGGTCAAGTTGCAGGAAAGAAAGTGATCATCATCGACGATGTACTCTCCTCCGGCGTAACGATGTCAAAAACCATTCAATCCATACGAGAGGGCGGAGGCGATGTTGCCTTGGCCATTGTATTGGTCAACAAAACAACCCGTAATGAAATCGATGATGTGCCACTTCGTGGATTAATCCGAGCCGTTGCTGTTTGAGGTGAAATCATGCACTGGTCCGATGTAATTGCGCAACGGCTCACGGAACGTGGAAACGACCACATCATTGCTACCGGCATTACACCAAGCGGAGAATTTCATATCGGCCACCTGCGGGAAATTTTGACTGGCGACATGATCGCTCGTGCTGCACGGCGTAGCGGACTTAATGCAGAACTCGTTTTTGTTGTAGACAATGCAGACCCACTGCGTAAAGTATACCCTTTCCTTGACAAATCCTATGAAGATTTTATTGGGCATCAACTGGGCTCAATACCTGCTCCAGACAAGGATGGGAAGCCCGATTGGCGACGGTTTGAGGAAGAGGGGTGGTCGTATGGAGACCACTTTCTTCAACCGTTTCTTGAAGCTTTGAAACAAATCGGTGTAGAGCCAAGGCTGATTCCAAACCTGACCTCATACAGAGAGGGAAAGTTCGCTGATTCTGCAAAAAAAGCATGTGATAATCCAGATGCTATTCGTGAAATCATTGAACGCGTGTCGGGCAGAGAACTTCCCTCAAATTGGTTTCCCTGGCAACCACTTGATTCGAAGGGGTCGCTCGATGGTTTGGATGTTACTGGGTACAACTACCCAATGGTAACATGGACCGACAAAGATGGCAACACCGGTGAATCAAACATCTCAAAAGGTGAAGGGAAACTTCCTTGGCGCTTGGATTGGCCTGCAAAATGGGGATTCAATCACATCACCTGTGAGCCGTTTGGTAAAGACCACGGTGCGGCTGGTGGGTCGTATGCAACTGGAGTTGAAATCGCCGCCTTCTTCGGACATGAACCTCCACAATCTTTGGTCTATGAATGGATCAGTCTTCGTGGGAAAGGAGCCATGTCCTCATCATCTGGAAATACAGTTGGACCCATCGAAGCATTGCGTCTCGTCCCACCAGAAATACTTCGTCTACTCATCGCAAATTCGAAGCCCAATAAGGCTATAGAATTTGACACAGGGATGGGTTTGGTCAATCTTGCAGACCAATACGAACGGCTTGCTTCAAGAAATTTTGATGAAGAATTATCAAACGATTCTTTGAGCAGAAGACAACGTGTCCAGATTGAAGATGCACAGGCTGCACTTCGCCTCTCCATGACAACTTCAACCCAAGAAGCAAAAGCAACCTCTGTAAGTTTTCGCCATCTTGCTTTACTCGCACAAATTAAACCCAAAGACGAGGACATTTGGTCATCGCTCATTGAATCTGGAGCGATAACCAACCCCAATTCTGTACTTTCTGACCGCCTGGAACGCATGCGTGCTTGGATTGATTCTGAACATTTTCCCGAAGAAATGCGTATTATGATTTTGAATGAACCGGATGCTGCATCCCTTGGAGAACTGGATGAAGAGCAACGCAATTTAATTCCAATCATCGCCGGTGAATTACAAAATGCTCAATGGACTGCGGAGGGTATTTCTCTTGCATTCAAAAATGCAGCAAACTCAGCCGATGCCCCGATGAGATCGATGTACAGAGCATGCTATGCAATGTTTATGGGAAGTGAAAGGGGACCTCGCCTCGCTCCGATTTTAGCAAACTGTATTCGTGATGAAGTATGCAATTTGGCTCAGTCATGTGCAGACAGCGTTTGATTGCTCACCCACGCTGTTGAAAACGACCATGAACGACCTGTTGTCAAGAGTTTGAGACATACCCTTCAAAAGGAGTCACTGACCTTGCAAGGATATGGGCGGGGTCTATTGTCCGACATGTGAGGCAGGGGTTGAAGTCACTGCCAAATATTGTCTAACCTGTGGCCATGACCTCTCACTCCAGGGACCGATTACAGCCACTGGTCACGATTTGAATCAGTTGAAAGATGTCATTCGCATAAGAGATGACCTGTCCATGGCAGAAAAGTTTGACATGATTGCTAAAATTGAAGACGGTGCCGACCCGATCGCACTCGGAATTGCTGCTGCTGCCGATGACGGAGGTGGTGCGATGGAAGAAGCATTTGCGGCACCTACCTCGACAATGGAAGTATCTCCTGCCTTACAGAATGTAGTTTGGGGCAATTCGGTTGCTGACGCTGCCATCAATGCCATAACTGAATCTACAAAACTTGGAGACCTAAAGACCTCAGGAACCTTCGAATTGGAGAGTGATGCATTCAATGAAGCGATGGATTTGGGACTTAAGGCGAGTATTCAACTGATTCAAGCATCCCAAGGCGACGCTGAGTCATTATCCCCCGAAGCATTCGAGGAGGTCCCAATCATGGCGCCTCCAAAGAAGAGTTTCTGCCCAAAATGTGGCTCCGACATACATGCAAATACGTTGCTTCAATGGAAGAAATGGAGTGAAATCTCCCACACGTTCTTGACAATGCAACTTGAAGCTTCAATGAAAACAGCATTGATGCACCTTTCTTCGACTTACAAAGATAAAATTCAAGACTTGAAGGACCAGTTGTCTGATGCTAAAACCAGCACAGAACCAGCACCTGCTGTTGATGAGGACAAACTGCGGGCGAAAATTGAGAAACAAGTTCGTAAAGAACTCGCAGCTGAAACCAAGAAGGCTGGCTCAAAATCTTCTGGCAAAGCAGCAGCTGCATCAACATCAAAGCCCAAAAAGACGGTATCAAAACCCAAGGCCAAGTCAGGCGGCCTCTTCGGGGCTAAAAAGCCAAAGAAAACCTACGAAGGAGAACCAGGAGGCAAGGCTGAATGGTTCCTTGAAGAAGCCTTGGATACTGTTTACGACCCACACGGAACTGGAAAGCCAATTAAGGGTGCAATGATTCTTGCAAGGTCATCAGAAGGCAATGTCCGCGTCAGAGACGTCGTGAGAAGCTATGCCGTTGAAGGCAAGGACGGAATATCGGAACTTGCATGGACAAGTCCAATCACTGAATACCTTATCCAAGCCTACGATGCGTGCTGATAAGTGTACAATTAGTGCTCGTCATACGGAATGATTCTTGAGGCCCCTTCCCATCGGATGACCATGAAGAGCGATGCCTCAGGCTTGGACATCGCTCTCGAACATCTTTCAGCGGCCAATGAAAAGGCAAAAGATTGGGCAAATAAACGCCTTGACAGCTTGTACTCAAATATACTCAAATCGCCTGGTACGATTTTAATTCTTCTTGTCTTAATCACGGGAATCTTTGCCCAACAAGGAATGTCTTTTCAAGAACAGATTGACGATGATGTAGAAATTTTCCTACCCGACGGTGCTCCTTCTACCGATTTACTCCTTGAAGTGAGAACTGAATGGTCCACCGATTTGGCGGTCATATACATTCAAACACCAAACGCTTTCAATATCGCCGACTCAACCAATATTACCGAGCAATCTTTTCTTCAAGAAATAAGTTGGATTGAGGGTGATTCAACAAACATCAACAGCGATTCTCGTGGGAGAGGGATTGACTATGACAAAAATGACCATGGCAGAAAAGACGGTGTCCTCTGGATCATATCTCCTGCACAGGTGATCAAGGAAATAAATTCATCAGACGGCCGGTTCAACAGAGCGCTTTGCTCCAATCTCATCGATGAACGTATACCGCTTGCTTTGGATTGTGACCAAGACCAAACTGGAGGCGAATACAGCATTCCAGACCAAGACCGAATTGACCAAATTATTGAAGAATCGGATGGCGGATTTGATGCATTGTTCAAGGACACCAACGACATGGACCCTACCGTTGATAGCGACGGTGATGGAAATTATACCAACGATATGGATGGGGACGGAATTTGGGATACAACAGCCATTGTTGTTGGTATGCATCATGACCCAAGTGTGACCAAAGAATATGCTGACTTTTCTGAACTACTCAATCATTTCCAAGATGTCATTGACAATCGTCCGACTGAATATCAGAACACTGAAATGACTGTGACTGGCCTGACAAAGGTCCTCGAAGATATTTCAGATGCAATCTATGAGGACCTCCTCATGATTCTCCCCTACTCAGTATTGTTCACTATACTCGTCATTACCTTCCTCCACAGGTCTGCGAAGGTTGTTGTCATCACCGGAACTCCAATCCTCATGGCTCTTGCAATCACCTTTGGCACATCTGTAATCCTTGACATCACCCTTACACCGATGATCGTTGCAACATTCCCAATTCTCATTGGGCTAGGGGTGGACTATGCCCTGCATATGGTCAATCGAATTGAAGAGGTGCGGCGAAAGGAGATCGATAAGGCGCATGACGATAATGAACGAAGAAGAAAGCGTGGTGAGCGTGAATTAGAAGTTCCCGACATATGGAGTCTTGACTTCTACAAGTCATGTGTAATGGAAATGACACGTTCAACTGGTGTTGCTGTATTCCTTTCTGCTTTGACGACGATTGTTGGATTTTCAGTACTCATTGCACCTGCAATTGTGCCGATTTCTCCAATTCGTTCTGTGGGAATTACTCTTGTGATTGGGATCTTCTCCACACTTGTCCTCAGTATTATCCTCGTACCAACTCTTGCATGGTTGCTCAAATTTAACAAGAGAACAAATCCCTCAATGTGGAAAAATATTGGGAAATTACCTGTGCGAGGCTTCCTTGTCTTGCTTCTCGTTACTGCCGCAATCACATCATATGGCATCGCGAACTTGGATGAAATGAATGAGCCGATAACTGGGTCATCTGAGGCCCCGGATGGTATTGATTCCCTAAACTCACTTGCCCAGTACTCGCGCCAATTCAGCAGCGGACAAACTTCCCTTTTCATTTATGATGCATCGGAACGAGAAAATGTCAACAGCTCAGTCAACATACGAGACCTCCCAGTTCTTGATTCCATGGATTCAATAGAAGGAGAAATTGACCTGGTTGATGAGACCTCTACGACCAGTATCATCACCTTCCTCAAAACCGTACCAGCTGCTATCACGCTTACCGAGGGTGTTACAATTGGCGACGGGTCACTCTGGGACTTGCTTCACGACCCGTGTTGGGAAAGTCAAGAGATTCTTGATCCAAACTGTCCCGTGTGGACCCTTATTCCAGTTTCTGAACGCGAGGCTCTTAGGAATGATATGGTGGAAGTAGCCTTTGATACATTGTCAGAAGAGGTACGTTCAATGCTTCTCAATGAGGATGGGGATAAGGCAATTGTTTACGTCACCCAACCATACATGAATTTGAATGTGGCAGGAGAACTTCGAGACGATATTGACGATATACTTGGTGAAGGCCCCACATTGCTCAATACAAGAACTTCCTTACTTACCGGTGGCCTGCCGGTATCTCTTGATATCAATGACGGGATTCACGACACCCAAGCCAAAACAACAATCATTACACTTATTGTCCTTACACTCCTTCTTTCAGTCGTATTCCGTTCACCGAGATTGGGAATATACACCATGATTCCTGTTGCTGTCGTCATTCTTTGGCAGCCCCTACTCATGCAAAGTGGGGACGTCAATGTCAACATCTTTACAGCGATGATTGGGACAATCGTATTTGGTATCGGGGTAGACGACGCCATTCACGTCATGCACCGAATACAGGAGGAAGGGGAATCTCCTCACGGAATGGCCTCTGCAATTGAGGAAACTGGCCAGACTATTTTTGAAACAACCATCACAACAGTTTCGGGAATCGGTGCGGGATTCCTAGCTGCATTCCCGGGATTGGAAAATTTCTTCATGCTGATGTGTCTCTTGATTTTCTTCGCTTTCATTACCAGTTCATTCCTGTTGCCAGCAATCATTACCGCAGAGCATGTAGCAAGAGCGAAAATAAATGGTCACCCACCATGGATTGATTTTGGTGATGGCATCGCTGTATCACAACCAGCGGCAATGAAATCGCTTGATGCTATCGTCATTGATGACTCGATTTAGAATGATTGGATCTCTTCACAGTCAAGACAACATTCAACGGATTCTATTGGGGTTGACCCATTCATCCCAAGAAGATTCAAAACCGACGTAATGAATGAGGTAATCTGAGTTTCTGCGTTCTCGGATAATCGCATCCCACCAGGAACCTTGCCACTCAACTTTGACCGCTTGACCAGGTTCAAAAATTTGTACATTAAATGGATGGTCCTCCGGTCGAACGGACCACCCAGTAGGACCAACAATGTAAACAGTATTTTGCGTTTCAACACGCGCTGTTGCACGTTCATCGTAGGTTACTGACACAATAGGGCTGCTTCGGAGGTTTTTGGCGTCACCAAGTTTCGGGTGAGCATAAGCGTGTCCGTAGAGCAGACCGTCTCGAATTTCCGTATTTTGAATGAGAACTTCTGGCTTTCGTGGTTCTGCATTTGCTAACATTTCCGAACCAACAAGATATTTTGCTAATTCACGATAATTAATTTCTGAATCTTCTCCGATACCCAATTCTTGGAATTCTCTCATCACATCTTCGGGAGAAAGTGGTTCGTCACCTAATTCCGTCAATATTTTAAAATATTCACTTGCAGAAATCATGCCGCTGTTGTCGTCATCAAATACTTTAAACGCTTCAATTAATTCAAACTCAGCTTCTGAAATATGTTCGACATATTCTTGGATTTCAGGAGATTCAAGGGCCAATTTTTCAACTCGATTCCACTCAACTTCATCTTCAATATCTCCATCATCAAAATGAATCAAATAGGTATGATTCTCATGGTCCTTTGCGATTGTAGCAGGATAGTATGTACCATAATTTTTCCAATTCACGAGCACCTTATCGCCCACAACATACGGCGGTGATGCGGGGCGGATCGTTCCTGGCGTAGTTCCAATGATGACTGCTGGCTTGATTTGGACCGTATCGGTGTATGGGACTTCAATTTCATATGTGCCATCTGCATTGATGCCAATGACCTTGCACCGATCCAACCAACGCTCATTCGTTGGACTGTAATATTCAACATGGTCACCAACCTGAAACGCAGCAGGCAATTCAACAGCTTCTGGAGGCAAGGTCGTTACCGTTTCAGAAGGATTGGCTCCAATAACGCCAAGATGTTTCAATGCTTCAATAACCGCAGTTGTGACAACAGTTGCATCATTGTTAACCACAGTATTGTGTACAATATCACCACTCATCACGGAGTCGTTCATCGTGAAGGTGTTAGGAGCAGATTGCTTGGGGGCATCAGTGACATTTGGGGGGGCAGGAATCCATTCGGTACCTGTCCACATAAAGTTCCCATCAGGACTTAAAATAGGGTCTACCATAAATCCCCATTTCCCACGTACTCTTTGATTGTTCGGTTGAATTCTTTGAAGTGGAGGGAGTAGGGAGTAAGCCCCTTTCTGTTTCCTTTCGGTGATCGCATTCAACTGTGCGTCCTACCTGTTCCTCGTCGTGCCGAGTTAACGGAACGGTTTGGACTTGCTCCAGCGGGGTTGCTCGTCTCATCGACAACAGGGCAATCTCGGTCTTTCAACGTCATTGTACACACCCTGTATCGTTCGTTTCTGCTGCATTGACCCAACCATTTCTGTTTGCTTCCTTATGTCAGCCGCTTGCACTACGGAGAGGGGACTTTCCTCAGAGTCGAACTCTGTCAGCGATCCTCCTACTCCCTCCAAGGTGGACTGCTCGCCTCTAACATTTCAATCCGCCGTTTTGATAAAAACCGTCACTGATACGGATTTTCACCGGGTGATAGTGCTTCATTAGGAGCACCATAAGGTCCGGTGGGAGGTTTTTCCTCTGCCCTTTTCACAGCAGGAGGTTGATTGGATTGTCCCAATTGAGGTTGTTGTATCTCCTCCCGGCGCAAACCGTAAACAAGCAAACCTACCAAGCCCATTGTTAGCAGACCAACAACAACGAGGAGTGATGAATTAACACTGGAAATACTACCAAGAACACCCTCACTACGTGGCTCATCAACACGGACCGTAGAGGATTGAATACTTGGGCCATTGACGATGTTTATTTCCAGCCACATGGTACCGTCACGAGTGGGTTTCCAAGAATAATCATACAGAATTGTCTCCCCTGATTGAATTGCAAGTGTACGTGCATCAAGTTGAGTTCGGGCCCCTGTTGATTCAACAAGGTTGACGATGATTTGGGCCTCACCATCAGCTAAACCAGTATTCGAAATCATTGTGGCTACTTCAACATAATCTCCTTGGTGAATATCTGATGTTGGGTCCATTTGTACCTTCGTAAATGAGTAAATCGGAACGCGCTGTTCAAGAGACCAAACTCGGAGAGGTGAATCGATATCATTGAACACTTCATCGACTTGAAGGCCAGCTGCATCCATTCCAGTCACCCAAATTCGTAGTTCAACAGCGCTCGTCCGGTAAACAGGAAGCATTAACTCGTCAAGATCCAGAACGCAACGCACAGGAATTGATTCGCCAGCAAGACGTTCTCCTAAGATTTCAAGCGGTAAACTTCCATTTTCGTAAACATATGAATTGATACCCAAACCTGCTTCATTAAGAGACCAATGCAGACGAAGTGAGGATTCGTCAAGTCGTGCATTTTCATTAAGACGTAATTCAAACTGTAGGTTTTTCCAATCTTCTTCTTTCAACTCTGAATTTTCTGAAGGACGGTCGATAGCCGTGACTTTGGGTGCTTGATTGTCAACGATGAACCATATGAATGCGGAATTATCCCCGCGGTAAATCGCTCCATTTGGTGCATCATAAAGGCCTCCTTTCAAGCCATAAGTGTCTTCAATAAGTGGCGCCATTATGGTCCCGGAAAATGTACCATTGATGGTCTCAAGTACGGCTGAATTTTCACCAAGGTCTATCGCAACATCAAGATCCTGAAGAATCGGTTGTTCAGTTCGATACCAAATAAGCGACCCTGATAGGTCAAAGGTCGTCCTTGGCTTGACCCAATACCCCATTGAATCCGTTGCTTCATTACCGAGAGTTACAGAAAGTGATTCTTCGTCAAATACAATCTCACTGGAATACTTCCAGCCGAGTGGTTCGAGTGTAAAACGGTTGGATTGTCCTGTTTGGTCAAGCATTGTAATGTGAGGTATACGAACCAAGGAAGTATCAGCATCATATCCCCAATCAATCGAGAAATTGGCCACAAATTCACCGTTTCTTGAGAACAAGTCATCTTCTTCCGTAGGAATCAACGAGCATGATTCAATGTTGATGTAATTGTGAGATGAAGTACAGATTCCAGAAGATTGATTCCATGAAATTGTGGCAGGGAATGGTGTGTTTGAAGCGAGGGAGAGATTGATTTCTGCGATGTCAAAAATTCCATTCTTTTCCCAAATAGGAACTTGAATCATGGTTGATTCACCGGGGTGAATCCATGGATTCACTCCTTGACTCCATCCGATTGAGGCAGCACCAAGAGATGGTGCACCATTGTCATTGATTTGGACATGGAAAAGAGGTGAATTGTACGTCCCTGATCCGGCCATAAGATGCCCTGCGCTGTCAGCTACCTCCAACCAACCAACAAAATAATCTCCAATAGTAGCATCAGAGGTATCAAGAACGAGTGAATAATCATCCATAAGTGGAGTCAAGTTTTCGGGCTGGTTCAAATCTTTGATTTGAACTTCATCTTGGTCCATCATTCCATCCTGGTCCGCATCATCAATCCATGACTTCCAAACATATGCTTTGGCGTGAGTTGGTAAGTTTGGTCGGTCACTGATTGTAAAGTGAAGAGGTGTAATTGGACTTGAATCACGATGATCAAACATTTCAACATCGGATTTAATCAGCGTTGGTGCGATGTTGTCAAAGAGGAAAGTGTATGATGTATTGACCTGGTGCACGGCTTCTTGCCCCCGCAGTGGAATAACTTCAACGCCAAGTTCCATTGAAGAGCGACCGGTTGGAATACTGTATGGGAACAGTGCTACTCCATTGGTGTAAGATGAGGATGTCGCATATTCAGTACCATCAACCAAAAATCGGACCAAAGCCTGACCGGAGCGTGGGGTTCCTTCTTCAGTTCCTTCAAATCCAAGCACCACCTCAATATTGACCACCTCGCCAGCCCTTAGATAATTATGAGTTGGGGTTGAACGAATTCCATTGCTTGATAGGACTGACCATGATTCAAGAGAAATGTCATTCTCTACACCTTGGTCATCGCCAAGTCCAAAACTCGCAGAGACAGGCAACATGGGACCAGAAGGCGCAAGAAGGTTCACAGCGATGACTGCAGAAGGTTCATCGTTCCAAGAATCAGGGAACTTGAAGCGATGATTAAGTTCCAAGAAACTTCCTGAACCGAGAGCATCGATTAAGCCGGATTCACCATCGTCAAACCAAACCAAAGGAATTCCATTTGATGTACAGGTTGAGATGGTAATTGGGGTGATTGGTAGAGCACTAACAGGGCAACGAATGCTAGCTTGAGAGTTTGGAGCAATGAGGTTTAACTCAACTTCCCAAGAGGATTGTTCAGCGTGGGTCAACGCATCTGTGACACTGATTCCTGCAAAGTCAAAAGTAGCTGAAGTTTCAATCCAATCGTTGCTTGGGACAAGCGTATTGCTGACATTGTTGACATTGATTGAGACCGGTTCAACGGAGGCTTGAGTTTGGACATCGTTGACCGTAAGCAAAACAGAACCGGTGCCGTCCATTCGTACAGGGAGTGTAATTTCCTTCTCTCCTTGAACGGCTACAATCCCTGACAATGCATCATTGAGCCCGATGACGAGAGGGTCAGCTGCATTCAAGTTCAGCGACAAACTGCTATTGTAAGGCGAGAATATGCCTCCAAGGAGAACATCGCTAGAAGAGAGTGATGAGCCAATTCGAATTTGAAGTGTTGCCATTTCTAAGGACGAAATACCAACGGTATTCGTTGATGTACTAAGAGCGGTGTTGAGGGAGGAAAGTTCGGTAGAAGTTAATGTTATGATCTGAAGGTCTTGAAGATTGGACAGTCCACGATTGAGAATGTCTTGACCGTTTACTGACATGGCCATGAATGGATTAGCAAGTTCTGTTGAGGGTGAAGCAAGAGCAAATTGAAAGGCATCAACTCCTGAGGTCGGAAGAGCGACATCAAAGTTAGCAGTACCGGACGGAGACGAGTAAAGAAGGTTCCACATATCTCCATTTAGCAATTCATCT
>MDTC01000951.1_pt1 | contig 17245 bp, 9 predicted proteins | sample 811181 | NCBI WGS metagenome assembly MDTC01 (sample SAMN05326644, study PRJNA326480) | marine metagenome | isolation source: seawater | place: Pacific Ocean: North | collected 2011 | reverse complement strand
TTTATTGCCGACTTAGTCCAAACTGTTAAACGACCTAAATCTCCACCCGGAGCAAGATCCTCTGCGCACAAATCTTTAGCTGCTACAACATCAACACCCGGCACATTCCTTGCGGCTTTGTGTAAACCATCTCTATTTGCGACTACAAGTAAAATACTCTTAGGTGTGCGATACTTTCTTCCTCTCATCGTACCTTTTCCTGCACGAATTGTTCTTCCAGACTTAGCCCTATTCAAATCAGCACCAAGTCCCAAACCTTCCATCATAGCTACAAACTTTCTTGTAGAGTTTTGTAGAGGTAATGATTCTACATCGAATTTTTCTACAGAACCTTCACGAGATTCTGTATATGAATCAATAATAATTGGGAATCTGATACTCTCATCGAAATTGTGCCCACGAGATGAGACCATATCGGGGTTTACTGTAGCTGCTATTGCAGAATTGCGAGCTAGAGTTTTCTGCTTACTGTTTAGTTTCTGAGACCAATCTTTAGCCACTTTCGGACCATGTGCTCTTCGACCACCGCGTGTGTGTGGATTTTGAGCACCTGTCCTCTGGCCTGTTTTTCTCATGATTCTAGATACACCACGACCTTTTCCCCACCACTCTACGGAATGTTTCATTCCTGGCTGTGGTGCACGCTTACCGTCGTGTTCGTTGTGCCCATATGATTGTCTACGATTAGCTCGGGATGAATGGACAGCAGATCTAACTAAATCCTCACGAATCTCAGATTCGAAAATCGAAGGTAAGGTCATTGCTTTACCATCAGTAGTTTCAACAACATAAGATTCTGCTAACAAACCTGCATCCAACTCTTCCTGTTCAACATTTGACTGTAAGTTGTAAGTTTTTACTTTCATCTATTCAGACCCCCTGCTTTGACGAAGTACTGACATATGTCAAATCAACATCTGGTTTACTAGCCCTAGGCCTGATAGCATCTCTGAATCTCAACATACGCTTAGCAGGTCCGGGAAGACTTCCTTCGATAATCATGTAATCATTTGATACTTCCCCATAGTGTAAGAAACCACCTTCAGGAGTGATATCAGATTCATTGGGTTCAGATATTCGAAGAATTCTTTTATTCATCTCAGTTCTTTGATGATATCCTGTTTGACCTGCTTGACGAATTGTTTTCCTTACATATCCAGTACCGAAGTCACCCATATTTCCACCTTGTCTTCGGCGTTTACTATTTTTATGACTGAGAAGTTTTATGCCCCATCTTTTAATTGAGCCTTGCCAACCTTTACCCTTAGTAACTCCAATAACATCAATTTCAGCCCCTATATCATAAACATCTGAAACAGTGATTGTACCGCCTAAACGTTCTTTAGCCCACATTAATTTTTCATTATTGTCTCCACCAACTAAACCTACTTCCATAATTTCTGGAGTCTTGCTGTTAACACTCTTGACCATAGCTGGCTGAGTTGCAACGATAAGACGAACATCGCACAAATCTGAATTTACTAAAGCATCGAATGCTGCCTCTGATGAACCATTACTTCGACCTGGAATTCTACCTGCTCTCTTTTCTGGCTTTCTACCCTCTTCTGCATCACGTTCACCACGTGTCTGATTAGCGAAACGAGGCATTAGCCCCTGCGGACCATTATCTGAAGGATTGATCCAGAATTCACCAGAGGTTTGCATACCATAAGGAGTCATTCTGTAACCCCTAACTGCTAATACACTCATTGGCGGTGCTTCAACAATTGTTACAGCCTTTCTAACTTCTTGCCCTGCAGAAGTAGAATGAGGATTAGTATCTCTAATCAATACGTGTGTCATTCCTGCCTTCCAACCTGCGAATCCTTGTACTCTTATCTCTGATGCATCTGTTTCCGGCCATGATGTGATACGACCATACGGTCTAATTGCCCTTTTTCTAGGGCTAAAGCCCATGCTACCACGGCGGGGTTTACTACGGTCAGCCATTTTTGCTTCCTCCTTTTTAAATTACCAACATCTTGCCGCAGTGCGGCATTTTGCCGGGCTCTTAACGCTAGGGAGATACCGTGACACCGAACCAAAAACGCGAATGTGTTTTTGGTGTGCGGGTTGCTTGTGCATTGCCCTGTAGTGTCTGGTATCTCACGCTGTGAGCGGCCTTGCGACCTACCATCCCTTTATGAAAGAATCGGGAATGAAACATTGCACTCAAAGTTCGATTCCTGAAAAAGGCGAGTAGTGTAACTATTTTGAACCCTGTCCTTGAGGTAGGTAACCTATGGAGCACGTGGTCCAACATGCGGGGTTAGTTGAGGGCTCCGTTGAAGCACGGGCATATCAACTAGAGGCAGTAGATGAAGCACTTGCTGGATCTATGTTACTTGTATTACCAACAGCTGCTGGAAAAACAGCGGTTTCATGGATGTTAATTGCTGAAATAATGCATTCAAAACAAGGTTGGGTGCTATTTATCGCACCAACGAGTGCTCTAGTTGACCAGCATCTAAGAGATTTGAAAAAAGTTATTAAAAATATTGAACCTATTTCTATTACAGGAAGCAACATTCCAAAGAAACGGGAAAAACTATGGAAAACCTCGAAAATTATTGTAGCCACACCACAAGTTGTACGTAATGACGTATTGAATGGGATTTTATCATTGGAAGGATGTTCATTATTAATTCTAGATGAAGCACATCATTCCACTGGTAAACATGCCATGGTCCAATCAGCAGAGATGTTTAATTCATCATCAAAAAGTGGACTTATTTTAGGTGCAACTGCAAGTCCAGGTTCTAATTCAATTATTGTAAACGAAATTTGTAGTAGATTAAAAATTGAAAGAATACACATCAGAAAAGCAGACGACCCCATGTTGAAAAATTATCTCTCAGGGTTAGAAATACAAGAAATATTAGTGAATGTACCTGAGGAGATTAGAACATTGGTAGCTCCATTGGAGTTATGGATCAGTAGTATTGTAGATAGAGAAAGAAGGCTAGGTAAGTATGTAAGAACGGGGCCTCCCTCATTTGGAGGGTTGAAAGAAGCCATGAATAGGGCACAACATTCGATTAAATTAGGCGATGTAAGAGGATACTCATCTGTATCTAATATAGCAACTGCAATGACTCTGAATCATCTAATTAATCACCTTCTGACACAAGGAATTACAGCAGCAAGAGAATTTTTAGATAACTCCTCAGGGTTAAATAACAATCCAAGTAAATCAATCCAAAATTTTCATAAAGATAGGAGAATAATTAAATTAAGGGAATCATTATCTAAAATGGAAGAAATTCATAATAAGGTTGGCACTGTAAGAAGATTAGTTAGACATAGATTGAGAAGAGACCCTAATAGTAAGGTTATCATTTTTGCATCATTTAGGAATACTGTAGAGTCTTTGGAAGAGGCACTGGTTGGATTAAGGGGTGTCAAATCAATACAAATGATTGGGCAGTCGGAGAGAGCTGGAAAAAAGGGACTCAAACCGAAAGAACAGATTGAAGTTCTAAATAAATTCAGAGAAGGAGAATATAATGTCCTTGTAGCAACCTCGGTTGCTGAAGAAGGATTGGACATTCCCAGTGCTGACTTAGTCATATTCTATGAACCGGTGGGTAGCGAAATTAGAACTATTCAGAGAAGAGGTAGGACTGGGAGGCATAGAGAAGGAGAAGTAATGGTTCTTATTGCGGAAGGAACACGTGACGAGAATATGAGAAGCTCAGCCCTGAAGAAGGAAGAAAATATGTATAGAACGGTCCAGAAAGTGAGAAGAAAATTACCAAGAAAAACTCATCAAGACTTATCAAAAATAGTTAGGTTTAGAGTATTGGGTGATAACGAGATAATTTCTGCAGCTGATTTCGTTAGGAATGAAAGAGAGAATTATCGCCCGAAAATGAAAGAAAAAGACTTGAATAAAGTAGTCGTTACAGAAAAGGATGAAGTTAAACAAATAGAACCAGCGAAATTTAGACCAATGGGCCAAAAGGGATTAGAAGATTTCCGCGAAGAAAGTGAGAATTAATCCCCTATTACCATTACTCTTGTTCTTAGTTGGGCGAATCTTGTATTATAGTGCCCCAAAGCAAAGGTCAATATTTCACAAAGATGAATTACTGGGATATTTGTCCTGAGACCAGTTCTCTGAGAGGCTTTGCCTTGATATATATCCATAACAGAATGAGATAAGTTACAAGCACTAACAATTAATTGAGCGCCTTCAGATTTTGCGTCATTAAGTACTGAGGCAGATAATTTCAGGACAGTGGGTTCTTCTGAGAATAGGCTAGGAACCCCCACACTTTGCATTCTAGAATCCCACTTAATAGGTTGGCCACCTAAAACTTTCATCAACTGTTCCATATAATTTGGATCATACACATCGTCGCTACCACAGAACCCATCTTGTTGCATGTTAGGCCCATAATATGAAGCAATAGAGAAATCAATAGGATTTACAACCATAGTTTTAATTTTATCCAGACCTATTTCATCCACAATGACGTGTAATAGATGATTAACTGAAGTTTCACCAGAAAATTCCATTCCGCAAGTCTTAGCCAGTACATCGTTAATTTCTGCTAGTAGAATTGGATCTGACTTCAATTGCATCAAGTCTTCAGAAAGATTACCTGCTGTAGATGCACAAGGAGTAATTATGTCCATACCGAGTGCTTCAGCTTGTGCAAATATTCGAGCATTAAGTGCTAATTGTAACTTTTTATTAGCTTGTCGTATTATTCCAGCTCCACAACTTGTTGCACCTTCAAGAGGTGTTAGCTTAATCCCTAATGATTTAGCCAAAGGCGTCATAGAGTCTGCAACTTCAGGAGAACCAGAATGAGCTACATTACCGGGATGATAGGCATAACTTAAGGGCATCAGAACCTACCGTCCATCTCATTGAAAATCGCTACGACTTCATGATGATTTTTCACTGAAGAATTAAACTGTCGAGGCATCTTTCCAAGTCCTGCAGGAGGAGCTATTAAAGCCAAGATATCATTAATCATTTTGCCCCCATTTCTTGTGAACCCAAGAACCATTCTAGCAGTAACTCCGGAAAATAAATTTCCTATCAGTCCAATTGGCCCTAAAACCTGTCTATGCAAAACAGTATCATTTACTTTACCGCTACTTTTGACAGTCACGGCATACCACCAAACATGTTTTCCGTGACGGCCATTATATCCGGTTCTTGCTAAGGTTGACGTCTTACAATTCAATAATGCGTCATGGATAATAGCCCCTTTACCCTGTCTTCTGATAGATGATAAATCTGTTTCTGCCTTGATACCGATTGAAGAGTCAAGAAGTGCTTCAATTTCATTTTTCTTAGTAGGAGAAATACGTGGATCATTTCTCCTTGCCCACATGTGAGATAAAATCGATGGCCCCAAATATTCTTCTGAGTGAGAAGTTGCATCGGAGGAAGAATGTAGAATAGGATAACTATGAATATCAGTAATTGAGTGAAGTTCTGACGCAATAAGAGGCGTCATAGAGCCGAGAGCGCCTTGTGGAGTGCTTAATCCCTTTCTAGTTACAGTTGCCATCCAGGGTTTACTCATCTCACGCTTAGTTTCAAGTGCCCAATGATCAACGACTAAGTCTCTAATTACTTCAAAGCCATTCAATGGTTCTATTTTGATACTTATCACATCATCTCGGATTGGAGCGGCTAAGTCTAATCTCAAATTACCAGGTAAAACATGCCTTCCATTTATGGTGATTGCAGTGGTAGGATCATCTACATTTCCATCTCGGAAAGTTAACGACCCATCTTGTGTATTTTTTAGAGTTCTGAGAACTTCTAAGATGGACATGTGTCCAGGTAATGCACAAATCCAAGTATCTTTGCCAGTTGTTGATGAAGAGGGGTCATATCTAAAGATACTAATTTCTGCTCGTATGGATTCGGATTTCAAATCTGGAACGGTGAAACCATCTTCACCTGACGCACCTGTTGAATCTGAAGAAATTGAATCTTTAATTGCCTGAACCATTTCTTCATGGAAGAGCCCTTCACCGTCGACTGCCGCCATTGAAGCAAGTGATTCTTCAGCCCAGACCTGAGATATCTTATCGTAATCAACGTCACAATCTACTCTATCAACCAATCTAGTAGCACCTAATTCTTCAAATCTTTTATCCCATTCTTTACCAGATTCACAGAATAACTCATATGATGTGTCTCCAAGTGCTAGAACAGAGAAATGCACTCCATTTAGCAGTCCAGGAGATGCGGAAACTGCTTTTTGCCATAATTCCTCAGCATTATCTGGTTGCTCTCCTTCACCCCATGTTGAACAAATAATTAGAACTCTCTTCTTAGTTGATAATGAAGATAAATCAAAACCATCCATATCAGCGACTTCAGCATCCAATCCATAATCAGTAGCTTGTTTAGCGAATTTTGCGGCAAGGCCTTCAGCATTACCCGATTGGGATCCGAAAAGAATTGTCATTGAACGATCACCATCTGAAGAAATCTCAATTGTGGGCTCTGAACTTTCAGATTCAACCTTATTTACTGCAGTACCAGATGCATTATTTTTCACTTCTTCTACTAAACTTTCTTGGTATACTCCAGAATCGTCTACTGCACCCATCCTTGCAAGAGTTTCATCCATCCATTGTTTAGCCGGAGTTTCATAATCAACGTCACAATCTACGCGTTGATTGACTCTAAAACCTCCCTTGGACTCTAACCAAGAATCCCATTCTTTACCGGATTCACAAAATAAATCATATGATGAATCACCTAAAGATAGGACTGAAAAATTAACTCCGGACATAGATGGTGAATCGTCTGCATTTGCCGAAATCCACAGATCTTCAGCATTGTCTGGTTGTTCTCCTTCCCCCCAAGTACTACAACAAATCATGATTCTTTTTTGTCCTGCCATATCACTAATCTGGATTTCATCCATCCCTTTTACTGTTGCTTCAAGCCCGTATTTAGATGCTGCTTTACCTATTTTGGAAGCCACATCTTCTGAATTACCAGATTGAGAACCAAACAGCACAAGGAGAGAACGAACGGCCGACATAGAAACACCTGTACCACTAAGGACAATATTTCGACCAATCGACGATTATTTAATGTAGCGTTTTGGAGTGATGAAATTAAGTCATTGAGTTTTGGGCTTACATCCCCATTCCATCAAAATCTCCGCCTTCCATAGGACCGGAGGCTCTACTAGAGATAACATCATCAATTCTAAGAATCATTACTGCGGTTTCAGTAGCTGATTGGATTGCTTGATCGACAACTCTGCTAGGTTCGAATACCTTACTATCAGCCATATTAGCAACACCTCCTTCGTAAACATTAACGCCGAAATCAGATTTACCTTCTGAATGAGCTTTTCTTAAATCAATTATAGTATTTACAGGATCCAACCCCGCGTTTTCAGCCAATGTCCTTGGAATTACTTCTAAAGCACCAGAGAATGCCTCAATTGCCATTTGCTCTCTACCTCCAATTCCTTCAGCATAGGACCTTAATGACCTACTAATTGCTGCAAGTACTGAACCTCCGCCTGTCAAAACTGCTCCATCTTCATATGCAACAGCTACCACACCAATTGCATCATCAAATGCACGATTAATTTCATCTATGACATGTTCTGTACCACCTCTAAGAAGAACTGAAACACTCTTAGCATCTTTACATCCAGTAATAAAAATCATATCCGACTCGCCTATTTTACGTTCATCAACTTTAGAAGCATACCCTAAATCATCAGAGGAAAGATCATCAACATTAGTGATGATTTTTCCGCCTGTAGCTTTAGAAAGCGCTTCCATATCACTTTTCTTAGCTCTTCTAATGGCCATCAGACCTGCTTTGGACATGTAATGCTGAGCTAAATCATCGATTCCTTTTTGACAAATTACTACTGTTGCACCAGAAGATTTTATTGTTTCAACTAAAGATTTTAGATATGATTCTTCCTCGTCTAAAAATTGAGATAACATATTTGGATCTGTAATCTGAATTTTAGCATCTACTTCTGTTTTCTTGACCTCTATTGCCGAATTGATAAGTGCGATTTTAGCATTATTTACGATTTTAGGCATACCTGAGTGGACTCTTTCTTTATCTAAAATAATACCATCAACTAGTGTACTACTACCAATTGAACCCCCTTGTTTTTTCTCTACTTTAACGTCATCAAGATCTACAACAGTATCACCATCAACCTCCTGAGCTACTGAGAGAACTGCTCTAACACATATATCCGCCAAGAACTCTTTGACTGCTCCAGCACTCTTACCTGTCAATGCAGTTTTAGCAACTTCTGACAACATTTGTTCGTTGATTTCGAGAGAGAGGCTTTCAATTAATTCAGCCGCTTTCTCTGCAGCTAAACGGAAGCCTTCACAAATTACAGTTGGATGTACATTCTGATCGATTAAGTCCTCACTTCTTTTCAATAATTCTCCAGCAATTACTACAGCACTTGTAGTGCCATCAAAACAATGCTGTTCCTGTGTTTTGGCAACTTCAATGATCATTTTTGCAGCAGGATTAGTAATATCCATTTGCTTTAAGATAGTGGCTCCATCATTTGTGATTACTACATCACCCATCCCATCAACTAGCATTTTGTCCATTCCTTTTGGGCCTAAAGTTGAACGAACTGAGTCAGCTACTGCCTTGGCTGCTGCTATATTATTACTCTGAGCAGAACGCCCACTAGTTCTTTCAGTGCCTTCTTTTAGGATAAATATTGGTTGTTGTCCATTGTACATTAGAAATCATCCACCTGTATCGGGATTCGGCCGACTTAAGAGGCCCTCATAAGGCCTCCCACAATAAGTAGGAATCAAAAAACTATGATTTAAGATTCATTCTGCTGATCAATCCATGCTTGACCATAATGTTTCCATTGTTCCATAGTCCATCCATCAGGAAGCCCAGATTCAGGAATTTCAGGCACTCTTGGAGCAATGTTTTCTTCATCTAATTCTATTTCTTCAACAGGATTTTCTTGAGGATTTAAAGGTGGTGGAGGTTGTTTGAATATTTCTTCTGAACCACCATACATTGAATTTGCAACCTTGTCTTCCGAAGGCAATTCAGGAGCAGTGGGCAGACCCTGTGGATTGAATGTATTTCCTTGAGTATATTCATAATCATCAAACGTCGAAATTTCTTCCAAAGGTGAAGAAGCACTACGAATTATTCTGAAAGCCGTTACTAGTACAGCCACTAAAATTATTAATCCACCTAATAAGAAAATGATATTGCCAGCTAGACCAGCATATTCTCCTGCATCTGTCCCAGTTTCTACAGGGTCGATTTTGAACATTTCAATATTAGCAGACATTGAAACCTTATCTATATCTCCATCAACATTTAGAGGTAATTTAAAAATCTCTGAGTTATTGTTCAGATTTCTTAAATTCTCATCTGTAGCAGTTAAGAAGACTGTTATTTCCCTCATGGATTGAGCTTCCAATACAAAATTTTGATCACCGGTATCAACTCTAGCGTCAACTATATTATAGAAAATATTAGAATTTCTATCGATATCAGCTCTTAACAACTGAGCGTCGGTTGGGTGCTCGTTCTTTACAGTAAAAGTAATTTCAATATCATTACCACCTTCCCTGATCTCAATAATACCTGGAGGGTTTAGAGTAATCCAACCTTGAGCACCAACTTGGAAATCAGCATTACCTGTACCCGAAACTGGATTTTCAGAGCTCTGTGAAAGAACACTTGTAGCAGTCATCGAGATTGTTCTATCACCAAATGTCAATTGGCCGAAAGAATATCTTACCGTAAGATTGTGAGATTCACCGGGAGAAATATATGGAGTCTTTCCATTGCTAAGACCGACTGCAGATGCAGAAACATCAGAAAAATGATCGAAAGATATTTCGAAAGAATCGGGGACATTTCCTCTATTCCAGATGCGCCAGTTTACGGTTCTAGGATCGTCTCCTCCACGGAAAACCTCATCTAACATGTCTAAATCTTCAACCTCAACTAGATTTGTTTGTGGAACCGTCAGTAACATTTGAGATGAAATTTGATAGTCTGTATTCAATTTACTAGATGCTGTTAAGATAATAGAATAGGTTTCAGCTACAATACCATATGGCATTGGAAGAAGCATAGTTACTGTAGTATCTCCGCCGAATGGATCTATCTCAAAAGTCTGTTCTGTATTCATTTGAAGACCTAATTTCCAATCAGATTGAATACTTAAATCGAAAGATTCAGGGGAATTTCCATCATTAATTAATCTAATTTCTATTAATCTCAAAGAATTATCAGCAGGTGCAACTAGATTGAAAACTTCAGGTTCAATAACTAATTCAGAATAAACTGGAACGACTATATTCACCTGCCACTCAGCAAGATATTGAGCAGGCGAAACACCAGATGCTAGTAATGTAACTGAGTAAGTTCCAGGAGACACCTGAGGAGGGGCAGTGATTACTGCATCGATTAACAAATCATCTGTTAAAGCCAATTCGAGTGTAGAAATTTCTGAACCATTGTAATACCATTTGATGTCAGCATTATCTACCCAGTCAATATTTGGGAAAGCCGCGTCAAAACTCCAAGTCGCTATTTGGTTACCAGTATTTTTGAATGACATTGGTATTACTCCGCTCGCTCCGGGTTCTAGCGTTGCAGCGGGATTCTGAAGTGTGACCTGTCTTAACTTACTTGAGTATGCGGGCATTACTGAAACTGGTAGACTGACAAATTCTTTTGAGAGGTTAGTTACTCCATCATTTACCCAAACATTCCAGAATAAGTCTTGAACACCGGAACCATCAGGGATTGTAAGATTGAACCAAGTATCCATATAACTCAAAGCAGGTATTACTTTACTAATTACATAATTATCATGATCTACAGGATTATTGGAATCTATACGTAATGGGAAATCATACATCCATGAACGATTTGTAACTTCTGTGTAAAGTCTCAGGGTAATATCTACATATCCATTATTCTTGATATTACAGTATAAGGAAGGGGGATTCGGATCGGATGGAACTACTAAGTAAGAGTTAGGGAGCGGGTCATCACAATCAAAATCTAGAGTATATTGAGGAACTTTCTCAATGGCGAAAATAATGAATGAATCTATTTGTACCCCTTGACTCGCAAATGAGCTATTTGAGTCAAACTTGAATGCCAAGGTATACTCTGCAGATGAATGAACTTCAGTCATATTCCAAACTAGTTGAGACCATTCGCCAGTAGTTGAGAGAGATTGAGATGAGAAATTGTAGAACTCTTTGGTTCCGCCTGAGTCCGCTTCAATTCTCATTTCATCACCTGCAGCCATCTCTCCCCAAGCATTTGTTACTAATTGAATAGTCAAGAAATCAAAACCTTTGAGTCGAATCTTACAAAAATTATTGCCATAATTCGAACTCACTGCAGAGTCAAGAGTACCTAGTCCTAGACCATGGCCGGGCTCATTGCAATTGTCGAATGGAGTGAACCATCCCCACCAAAGCCTATCATGTCTATTACTAGCATAATTTGCACCTGGACGAGAAACTCGCCAATGATTCTCGCCTTCTTCACTTGATGAGTTTTCCATCCTCCAGTGACCAAAACTATCTGGGTCAGATGATAATTGTCCCGTTGAGTCATATCCAGCGCCTACCCAAGTAGGCACATTTGCTTGAAGTTGATTTGTACAATCAATCACATTATCCCCATCTACATCACCGCAAAATCCATTTTCCATAGGATCATTCCACATTGCAACTGGAATATATCTATCTAATTCATTATTGGACTCTGTATCGTCAGCTAATCCTCCATCAACTATACCTCTAAGTATGATTCCTCCAACTAAATATCCATTTTCATCTAGTGCACTATGAGCAGAGCTCGGTGTCCAAACAAAAGTTGCTTTCAAAGATTGGAATCCTGAAAGAAGCATACTGACGTTATATTCAGCTATCATGAAGCCAACTGGATGCCAAATCTGAAGGTAACCTTCTGCAGATGCAGGTTGACCAGAAGAACCCGCCTGAGTATAAGTTACATTAATTTGGATTGTTTCATCTCTCATAATATATTCAACTATTGAGCCGTCTGGCTGAGTCCATTCTTTGGCATCTCTTGTTTGGTTCCCGATTTCTATAGAGGTTATCTCGAAATCAATCAAAGATTTAGGGCCTATGTCTTCCCTATTTTCATTTTCATCTAATTCAGAATTAATAAACAAAGGTGATAAACTCATCATAATCAAAATTGACAACACAAAGATTGGAGTTAGCATACGCATGATTAACAATATTGTTCGGTATAGAAATCGTGTAAGAAGGTTGGGGGTAAAAGTTCGTAACTAATTTACTTGAGAATATATTGAATAATTAAAAATAGTGATAAAAACTATGTCTTTAGATAATTATCAATGAAGGACTTATGCATTAATTGAGTTGCGTACATATTATGGAGGGTAGAGCCAGTCTTTCTCATAGATTAGGATTGGCACTAATTTTACTTATTCAAATAACAATAATCCCAATAGTTGGTTTCTCTCTAACATATCTAATAGAGATAGATAGAGAAAATTTTGGTATATCAATAAGAACAGAATTATTTCAATGGATTCTAATTTCTGGATTAACTTATGGAATTATTTGTCTTGCTATGGCATTAATCATTGGAGGTTATCGACCATCACCTGTCGTTGAAAGAGGAGGTTGGATTGCCACTGTAGGGCTTAGTAGAAGAAAATATGACCCAGAACTTATTGATAGAGCAAAAATGGCTGCTTACTCGAGTCCATATGGGAAAATGAGTAGATTAGTTGCAAAAAGAATAAAGAATGATCAGTCAGAATTATTTGCAGTACATGGAGGATTACAATTACTTGCAGTTCCCTCGCAAGTACTATTAATTTCAATTCCACTGATAATTATGGAAGGAATTCCGGAAGACTTGATAAGAAAAGATAGTGCATTTGAATTAGGCATGATTGGTTATATGATCGGTCTATGGGTTTCATTTAGAGTACAACCAGTTATCTCATTACAATTTATTGAATTCGCTGCAATGTTTAGGAAAATTCTATGGAGAATAACTAAAATTTCTTGGATACTTCCAGTAATTATTTTATGGGCATGTGCTAGAATAATACTTCAATTCTCGTTGACTTCGTTAGGGATAGACATTTCCCAATGGCATGATGTTCAATTAGAAGGTATGATATTGAATTTCGTAGCTCCTGAAGCAGAAGTTCCACAAACGGCAATTATTGATTTTTTAGTAGCAATTTCGGTATTGCCGATGGCGGCATTCACCACAATTAGTGTACTAGGTGGATCGAATGGCCTTTCTCAATGGATGAAGGATAAAGAAGATAATCTAGAAAATCTATCTCAGCAGAGCCTTCCGGAACCTAAAGGATATGAGAATGCAAGAGTACAAAAAGAAGAAAAAAATGAACATATTGAAGGAAATTATGACACTTCTAATATTTACAAAAAAGATGACGATGAAGAAAGAATGATTGATATACCATTCAATTTATTTGATTAATCTTTTAGCGGGAATAACTGTTCAATAAATGTATTGAGTAGAATCCAACCATTAGATAAGCATAGAGAGAAGGCAATGGCATTTGGACCATATAGATATAAAAATAATGAAGAAAAAATCAATACAGTAATACTTGCATAAAGTATATCCTTAAGTAAGAACCAAGAGAGAATTAGAGTTACAATGCCTGAGCCATATGATAGAAAGATACTCATATTAACGCCTAAATCAATTTCGAAATAATTTCTTCGACTCTATCCATACCTCTGGAAATATCATCTTGACAAATTGTATAAGCGAATCTAAGATGACCCTCTCCTGCAGTTCCGAATGCAGTTCCTGGCGAACATAGGACTCCCCCCTCTAACATTTTCATAGCCAATTGTTCACTTGTATAACCCGGAATATCGAACTTTGGAAAAACATAAAATGCACCCGTTGGGATGTTACAAGAAACATTTGGCATTGAATTTAACCTCCCGCAAATTAGATCTCTTCTCTTTTTAAATTCAGCACACATCTCTGCAGGATAATCACTTGCTTTTTCTAAAGCTTCCAAAACTGCATACTGCATGGCATCATTACTACAAGCAGTTACATAATACTGCATTTTTGTCAATTGACCCATCGCTTCTAAATCGGGAGACAGTAAGTAACCGATTCTCCACCCAGTCATTGCAAATGTCTTAGAAAAAGAATTAATCATTATCACTTTTTCATAGCCGGCACCTAGGAATGAGACATGTTCGGTATCATATACTATCTTATCATAAACCTCATCTGTAATCAGCCATAAATCATTTTCTTTAGCAAACTGCACAAGAGCATCTCTTTGTTCTTCAGTTACATTCCCCCCTGTTGGGTTACTAGGAAAATTGTAAAGAATGGCTATAGTATTCTCGTTTACACGAGATTTTAAATCCTCGATTGTTGGGACAAAACCATTCTCAAAATGGCAAGGATACATATTTGCCTCACCACCACAAAGAACTACATCAGTAGGGTACAACGGAAAGTAAGGCTCTGGAATTAACACATTATCTCCAGGATTTACTAATGCAAGAAAAATATCAAGTAATGCGTTGGTTCCACTCATGGTGATACATACATTTCTTTCATCTAAGTTAGAATCTCTATGGTGCCAAGTTTGAGCGATTTTCTTCCTTAATTCTGGTAGACCAGCGGTAGTAGTATATTTGTTCCTACCATCTTCCATAGCCTTCGAGAAAGCCTTTATTGCAATTGCTGGTGGTTGAAAATCTGGCTCTCCTAAACCAAACTGTATTGCATCATCGCCAGCAAGATCAAACATTCGTCTAACACCTGTTGGACGAATACTATTTGCTCTGTCTGAGAAGCGCACCACGACCTGCGGACACATGCACCGAGATATGAAAGGAATGTATAGTAGACTTCCATTATTCAATTATTTCTGCATCAATAGGAACAGTATTTTCAGACCTGAGTAAAGATAAGAAATCTAAAATTCTTGTAGTATAACCTAATCTAATTGATAAGAATATAGATAACCAAATAATGCCAATTATTGCAATTAAGATAAATATCATACTTGAGAAATCATACGTAGATGTTGACTCTACAGTGCTTTCAAATTGCACAACTATGGGGAGTGACTGTTGAGATAATGAAAACGCAATAACTTCTAATGTGTGAGTTCCACTTGAAAATTTATTTGGATCAACTTCAACATACCATTCAAAAGGAGTTATTGGACCTACTTCAACTATTGAGGAATTGAAATTAGCTTCTAACCAATCACCACCATCAATCCTAAAATTAACAGATTCAACAGAACCTGATGTACTCCAAGAATGTCCAACGAGTTTTACATTATCAGTATCATTAAACGATATTAGATGGTTCTGAATTCCCGGATCAACTAATTCAGTAGTTCCAGTTTCTTTAAGATGGATGGCCATTAATGTAGCAGCATAGGCATCTACCATTCCAAATCCAAAGTCTCTATTCCAATAGGGGTCGACTTCTGGAAGACTAGGTTCACCACGTCTCTCGGCAGTTTGTTTCAAAATTTCTTTGAGTTGCATTGTGGTTAGATTCTCATTTGCTTCCCACACAAGTGCCATCACTCCTGAAACAGAAGGCGTTGCATATGAAGTTCCTGAACCACGACCAGTGTAGGAATTATCTGAGGCATCATTGATTAAATTTGAGCATCCTCCACTGGTAACGCAACCTTCAGCCTGAACTATATTAGAACCTGGAGCACTAATTTCTGGTTTTAACTCATTTAGAGGATTTCCATCACCATTATCCTTCCTCGGACCGCGAGATGAATAATCAGCAATTGTATCATCTTCACGATTTACAGTATTCTGATCATCAGTGGCTCCAACAGTTACCGAAAGATCAGAAGAGCCCATTCCAGAAAGCCCATCGTTATTAGGACCATCATTTCCTGCAGCTACTGAAACTATAATTCCTTCAACCATCGCTTCATCTAAAATACGGCTATGCATATCTGAACCATCAGAACCACCATTCTCATGGCTTGTAATGCCCCAAGATAAAGAAATTATATCAATACCATAATACTCTTCTGAAACACCTGGCCATGCATCTTCATGGTGATCTATAACCCACTGTAGACCGTTCATTGCAGATTCATAAAATTCCTGTTCTAAAAGATAATTTTCAAAAGGTCCGGCGCCTACATCGGTTCCGATTCTTATGTCTACCAAAGTCGCATTCGGAGCGGCCCCATAGAATTCAGATTGGCTACCATCTGCCTCAATACCGGTCGCACTAGCCATACCCATACATGCGGTTCCATGCTGATTAGCATCATCAGGATCGAAAGAACCATCATCTTCTCTAAGAGGATTTGAAAGAAGACAAGTTGGATCAGTATGAACATAGCAAACCGCATCATAACCTGCGACAAATTTATCGCTAAGACCTGGGTGTTCATTATCCACACCAGTATCTACTAATGCGATATTCATGCCATTTCCACTTACACCTAAATCCCATGCACCTAGAGAATACTCTGAGGAATTCTTGGCTTTGACAGAAGGTGTCTGAATATCTCCATAGAACACTACAGAACCATATCTTTCAATCATGATTACGCCATCAAGATTAGAAATTTGTTCTATTTTTTCAACATGAATTCCTCCAATTAAAAGTGCATCAACGGATGGTAATTCTAAATTAACATTTATTCCCATTAGAGAAAGTGATTCAATATCTGATTCTTTGACATCTCTAGAATACGATATTCCAAGATTTACTATTCCTGTTTCATCAGCAAGAGAATCGTGAACTCCATCTCTGTTGGAGTCTAACATTGTAGTCTCCCACCAAGGAATTGAGATATCCCAGGGAATTGATTTTTGGTGTGGAATATCTGTAGTTTCACCTGAATTAATTAATATGAAATCATTTGAATCATAATCATAACTATCTCCTTCAGCAATACTTCCAGTTAATGGTGCCATGAGTAACAATACGAGTAAAATTGCGACGACTCCCCTGTCCATGGGTTAAGGCAGGTATAATTTGTCCTTCAAACCTACCCCTAGTAGTATCTAAATCATAAGCTAAATAATTGATATTAAGTGGTGGGGGCACTGGGATTTGAACCCAGATCAGCGGGTATCTTCCGCTTAGCGTGCACTTGGCAATTGCACGCTCTCGGGTTGCGACGGGTCAGTGCTCCAGTTGGTCATCAATACCATCAGATCACTT
>MDTC01137145.1_pt1 | contig 17247 bp, 10 predicted proteins | sample 811181 | NCBI WGS metagenome assembly MDTC01 (sample SAMN05326644, study PRJNA326480) | marine metagenome | isolation source: seawater | place: Pacific Ocean: North | collected 2011 | reverse complement strand
CAATTTTCTTTTTTCATTCTGTAACCCAAGGACTCTTTCCTCGACTGTTCCCGAAGTGATAAATTTATAAACCGTAACTTGCTTATCCTGACCGATTCTGTGGGCCCGGTCTGTCGCTTGGGCTTCTGCTGCCGGGTTCCACCAAGGATCAAAGTGGACCACCACATCTGCCCCAGTCAGGTTGAGGCCCGTACCTCCGGCTTTGAGTGAAATGAGAAAAACGGGGATCGATTCATCCTCCTGAAAACGGTCAACCTGTGCCATCCGGTCGGTTGATGAGCCATCTAGGTAGCAAAAGGGCAGGGAGGTGCTTTCCAGTTCTGCCCGCAGTAGCTTTAACATCTGTACAAACTGGGAAAAAACGAGCATGCGGTGTCCTCCTTCCAGGCAATTATAAAGAAGTTCGCGGAACGCATTGAGTTTACAGGAACGGAAATTTTCCACTTCCGGATTGATCAGTCGTGGGTCACAGCATGCCTGGCGCAAGCGGAGCAGTTGAGTCAGGGTTTTCATCCGCATTGCCCCCTCACTTGCCCCGGAATTTGCCAATGTATCGAGTTCTTGCTCCGCCAATTTTCGGACTCCTTCGTAGCAGTCTTTCTGGTCCTCGGTAAGATTGAGATAGAGCACCTGTTCGATCTTATCTGGCAGTTCAGGAGCCACTTCTTTTTTGGATCTTCTCAGGAGGTAGGGGGCGGCCTGTTTGAGGATGCGTTGTTCGTGCCAGATACGTTCATCTCCACGGCTGCCTTCGGGTAGTTTTGGATGAGCACCGGGTAAGAGAAATTCTAGCAGGGAAAGGAGGTCAGATACACTGTTCTCGATGGGAGTACCGGTGAGCAGCATTCTTCCCTCTGAGGATAAGGAGGAAGTAGACCTGGCATTCTGAGTGCGGCGGTTTTTGAGGTGCTGGGCCTCATCCCCGATCACACAGAGAAAGGGAAAATCTTTGAACATTTCCAGGTCTCGGGTCAGGGTGCCATAGGAAGTGATGACCAGATCAAACTTTCCGATGTAGGAGGGCGTGGTTGCCCGGTTTGGACCATGATGGGAATAAACCAAGAAGGATGGACAGAACCGTTCGGCTTCCCGCCTCCAGTTTTCCACAAGGGAGGCCGGGCAAATGACCAGCGAAGTTTTGGTGGGACCACCCCGTTTTCGAAGACAGGATAGAAAGGCGAGGGTTTGCAGAGTCTTACCCAGCCCCATCTCATCGGCCAGAATGCCACCCAGTTCATGATCAAAGAGATGAAGCATCCAGGCAGTACCCAGTGCCTGATAGGGACGGAGTGTTTTTCCCAATCCATCCAGTGGCTTCGGTGCTTGCAGGGAAGAAAGATCTCGCAGGGCAAGCCCGCGTTTCTTCCACTGGGCAGGGGGACGGAAGCGGGGGTCTGCCTCGGTCAGGAATCCTTGCATGGTGGTGGACTGAAAGCGGGAAATGGAATGGGTGGATTGGGCAAGTAAGGGGGCATCCGCCTGTCCGGATGCCTGTCTTTGTATCCTCGCGGTTTTGTCCCGTAATTCTTTGGTCAGTAAATAGGTGTTTTTCCCGTGTTTGAAATGATTCCGGCCAGTGGATAATGCATGTTCAATTAATTCAATTGGTGCATCACCCGCTTCAATCCTAGCATGCACCTCGATACTTTCTTCATTCTCGCTGGCCCGGACGGAGAGGACGGCAGTTCTGATCGTCGATGTATGTTTACGGAAATTATCGGTAAATTCAGCCTCATGATCGAGTTTCAATTCCTCCTGGTGGCAAGCGATGAAGTCGAGCACTTTGGCTGGGTCCCTGAGCCACCACCAGTGACGGTGCGAACGGTCACGAATAAAAGACCAGTCCCTGAGTAATCGAAGAACCTGAGAATATCCGGGATGTTCGGAGCCGGGCAGAATGATACGAAGGTATTCGGTCGATCCTTCCACTTCAATGGGCGGACCTTTGTATTTTGGAGGATCAGAAGACAGATTTTCTGGGTATAGTTTATCCTCTTCCGCTTTGATCTCCCTTACTTTTTTTGGGGGTTGTTTAGGAGATGGTTTCCCGATGTGTTCAGAAACTCCTTCGAGGCCCGATTCGGTCCATGAAATTGCCTGATCCGGAGAATTGGCTGGAAAGAAGCATTCGATGCGGTCGAGCAGCTTGAGCAGTTCGGCAGCCTGCTCGACATTGAGCTGGAGAAAGGAGGTAAGTTTTCCTCCGCACCATTGAGAGAGGACAAAAAGGGCAGAACGTTCGGCATCGGGCAATGAACCAAGATCTTCTACTTTACATTTTTCGGGGGTAATGCGGGTACCGGAATCGTCTTCCAGTTCAACTTTTGCAGGGATGGCATTGCGTTGAATACACCCGGCAAGGGTGGGGGGGATAACAATCCGCAGCCTCACCCGAATAATTAGGAATTCAAAGAGTGGGTAGTCAGGGCATTTTCCACTCCTTTGCCCGCAGGTCCTCCCCCCATGGCAAAGTCAGGCTTGCCTCCACCTTTGCCCCCAATTTTTTTGGCCAGCTCACTGAGGTGTTCCCCGGCCTTGTGTCCGGTCTCGATCGCAGGACCTGAACATATGCATACCATGGAGCACTTATTGTCTTTCTCGGAAGCAAGCAAAACGACCGATGGTTCAGTTCTTTTATTGATCTGGGCAGTCAGACCACGCAGATCGTTGGCCGAAAGTCCCTCCACAAAGCGGGCAATAATTTTGATTCCATCACGGTCTTTTGCCGAATGAATTAGGTCATTGGCAATCCCTGCCTGATCTCTCTGTTCGACCGAGCGGAGCTTTTTCTCCAACTGTTTGGATTTTGCCTGTATCTGTTCAATTCGGTCAAAAAGTTCGTGTGATTGACAGGCTAAATTCTTGAGTAATTGATTGTATCCAGTGACGCGTTCAGCGGTCCAATCATAAGCGGCAAGCCCGGCCACTGCCTCCAGCCTTCGGGTACCAGCAGAAATTGCCGATTCAGATACGATCCGGATCGAGCCAACTTCCCCTCCCGATCGTACATGGGTACCCCCACAAAGCTCCATGCTCCAACCGCCCAAATCAACCACCCGTACAAAGTCACCATATTTTTCCCCGAAAAACGCGATTACTCCCTCGGGTTTTTCTGCAAAGGGAATTTCGTAGGATTTTAGCTCATCATTACAGATCAGTTTTTCGTTGGCCAGCCGCTCAATTGTTTTCAGCTGTTCGGGGGAAACGGCCTCAAAATGAGAAAAATCAAAGCGCAAACGATCCTTCTCGACCAGTGAACCAGCCTGGCGAATATGATCCCCAAGTACCTTTCTCAGTGCCCAGTGTAAGACATGGGTGGCGGTGTGATGTTGCTGAATGGCAAGTCTTCTTGGCAAGTCGACATCCATTCTTATCGGTGAGCCAATCAAATCCTCAATTTTTTCCGGCTTTGTGATTTGATGTAAGAAACGGCCACCACTATCTTTGATTACCTGAGATACATCCAGTGAATTGCCATCGATGGTGACCGTTCCGGTATCGCCAACCTGTCCGCCCATTTCGGCGTAAAAAGGAGATTTTTCCACAATGAGAAAGCACTTACCTTCCTGTTCTATCCAATCGGTGCAGTGGGAGTTGAAATTTTGAAGGTTTGATAAGTCATATCCGCAAAATTCAGTGGGGTCTGAAGATTCATCGCTTTCATTTACAAGAATATCCACTGACTTATGTGCTTCTCTGGCCCGCTTTTTCTGTGCTTCCATTTCCTTTTCAAACTCGGCATGGTTGATAATAAGGCCGTTTTCGCGGGCCATCAGTTCAGTAAGATCAAGCGGAAAGCCAAAGGTATCATACAATTTAAAGGCAAAGGATCCCGATATTTCGTTTCCCTGAGGTAAATTTTTTGTTTCTTTGGTAAAGAGTTCAATTCCCCGGTCAAGAGTCTTATTGAAGGATTCCTCCTCCGATTTGAGCGTTTTCTCAATTAATGAGGACCGTTCCTGCAATTCGGGAAAAATATCTCCCATCTGTTCGACTAGTACAGGAGCAAGCTGGTAAAAAAACGGATCGCTCAATCCGAGAGTTCTTCCGTACTTTACCGCCCGACGAAGAATGCGGCGCAGAACATAATTTCGATCACTATTTCCGGGAAGTATGCCATCGGCTATAGAGAAGGAAAGAGCCCGCAGATGATCCGCAATCACCCGGAATGCAACATCGATTTCTTCCTGTTGGTCTTTTGGTTTTCCGTCCACCGGGAGGGTGGACTGGTAAGTTTTTCCGGAAAGTTCCTCGAGTTTGGCAAAAAGAGGAGAGAATACATCGGTGTCATAATTGGATGCGGGTTTGGAAAAGTCGGTGAAATTACGGGTGGATTGCATCACCGCGGCCACCCGTTCAAACCCCATGCCGGTATCCACATGTTTTGCTTTGAGCGGAGTGAAATTCCCCTCTCTGTCCGCATTAAATTGAATGAAGACGAGATTCCATATCTCGATGCAGAGATGAGAGTCGGCATTGACTAGTTTTCCCTGGCTGTCCCCCTTAACAGTCAGATCCAGATGGAGTTCGGAACAGGGACCACATGGACCTGTCTCACCCATCATCCAAAAATTATCTTTCTTTCCACCAGTAACCACATGAACCGAAGGGTCGAGGCCGGCAGTATTAAAAATTTCTGACCATATTTCATGTGCTTCATCATCAAACTCGGCCGGGTCTCCCTCGCTTGGATCATAAACGGTCGCATAAAGCCGTTCGGGGGGGAATTTCCAAACATCAACGAGTAGCTCCCAAGCCCACTCGATAGCCTCCTTTTTGAAATAATTGCCAAAAGACCAGTTTCCCAGCATTTCGAAAAAGGTGTGGTGATAAGTGTCGAGGCCTACATCTTCCAAATCATTATGCTTTCCGCCTGCCCGGATACATTTTTGGGTATCAGCCGCTCTGGGGTAAGGAGCTTTTTGATCGCCAAGGAAGTAGGGAACAAATTGATTCATTCCTGCATTGGTAAAAAGGAGATTGGGCGACTCCGGAAGGAGGGGGGAAGAAGGTACAATCTCGTGCGATTTTCCAGCAAAAAAACCAAGAAAGGATTGTCTGATCTCGCGTGCTTTCATCTAATCTAGAAAAAGATCAGTGAAGACGGGAAAGGATGGCATCGCCCATTTCCTTGGTGCCCACTGATTCTGCACCTTGAGCAATATCCCCGGTTCTCAAACCTGAACGGATGGTTTCCTTGACCGCATTTTCAATAGCGAGAGCGGCCTCTTCCAATCCAAAACTGTACCGAAGCATTAGGGCGGCACTCAATACCTGAGCACATGGGTTAGCCAGCCCTTTGCCGGCGATATCCGGGGCCGTACCTCCTGCCGGTTCATATAAACCGTATGGAAAACCGTTGGAATTTGTACCTGTACCAAGGCTGGCTGAGGCTAGCATGCCAAGGGAGCCGCAAATAACCGCAAGCTCATCGGATAAAATATCTCCAAACATATTTTCGGTCAGTAAAACATCAAACTGGTTAGGATCTCTTACCAATTGCATTGCCGCATTGTCCACATACATGTGAGTTAGCTCGATTGAAGGATCCAGCTTATGAATCAATTTTGTAACCGTTTGCCTCCAAAGAACCGATGTTTCTAGGACATTTGCCTTATCCACCGAGCAAATTCTTTTATTGCGCAACGCCGCGGCCTTAACCGCAACTTCCGTAATTCGCTCAATTTCACCAGTACGGTATACCATGGTATCAATGGCCTCTTTTTGACCATCCTCGAGAGTTTTTGTACTCTTGGGTTGTCCAAAATAGATACCACCAGTCAATTCCCGTACGCACAAAACATCGATGCCGGCACTGGCCACATCTGAACGCAGAGGGGAAAGATCGGCCAACTCGGGGAACAAATTTCCCGGTCTGAGATTCGCAAAGAGTTTGAACGCTTTCCTGAGTGGCAAGAGAGCTGCCCTTTCTGGTTGTTCCTTAGGAGGCAAATTTTCCCACTTTGGGCCACCCACTGAGCCAAACAGAATACCATCGACGGCTCGACAGGCATCTAGGGTAGCATTCGGTAAGGCATTGCCATGATTATCAATACCTGCACCCCCCACATCGTGAGTGGTTGTTTCACAGGCAAAACCATGGATCGACCCAGTTTTTTGTAAAACCTCAAGGGCAACAGACATTACTTCTGGCCCGATTCCATCTCCGGGCAGGTTGGTGAAACGAATAGTTTTCATCAAAAAGTTCATAGCTATAATCTAAGTATGTACTCGTGCAAAGAGGAAAAAAACCTGACTTCTTACCAAAGATGTATTCGTTGACAAAAACGACCATTTTGATACATTAGTTTCTTTAATCTCAGTCTAGTCCACAAGGGACGGGCGATTCGCTCGTCTTTTTTTTTACTTCATTTTAACAATTACAATATTAGTCCCATGAGCAGCGAAATTCTCGCAGTCCTAGAATACATGGAAAAAGAGAAGGGTATAAGTCGCCCCGACATGATCGCCACGATCGAAAATGCCGTCAAGGCGGCAGCAGAGCGTGGTGGTGCTAATTCCGAACCAAGCGAAGTACGAGTGGAGATCAACCCAAAGAACGGTGCTCTTCAAGCATGGACGCTTCTTGAGGTGGTTGAGTCTGTTTCGGATACTGCCCGTGAGATCCATGTGGATAAAGCACGACTTTATGCCGACAATCCTCAGGTTGGAGACATTGTCGAGAGAGAGATGGACCCTGCCTACCTTGGCCGTATCGCAGCCAAAACCGCTGAGCAAGCGATCAAACAAAGACTTCGTCAGTTCGAAAAAGAGCATATTTACGATGAATTTCGAGACCAAGTGGGCAACCTGGTTACCGGGACTGTGCGTCGAAAAGAGCGTGGCGACTTGATTGTCGAAGTTGGAAAAGCAGAAGCTTTACTGCCTTGGCGTGAGCAAGCCCCTGGAGAAGATTGGGTGCCCGGAGAGAGAATCCGTTGCCTGTTGGTTAAGCTTGAACAACAGGGAAGGGGACCAGAATTGATTCTCAGTCGTTCCAGCCTTAATTTTGTACGCAAGCTTTTTGATATGGAAGTTTCAGAAATTGCCGATGGCACAGTTTCTTTGGCCGCAATGGCTCGAGAACCTGGTTATCGTACCAAGGTTTGTGTAAAGAGCACCGACCCCAAAGTTGATCCGGTTGGTGCTTGCGTGGGTGCACGTGGCGGGCGAGTTAAAAGCATTGTCCGAGAAATGAACGGTGAAAAGGTGGATATCGTTCGCTGGTTTGAGGATCCTATCGAACAATTAGTCGAGGCACTTAAACCTGCGGTTCCTCAGAATGTCACCCTCGATCGTGATAAACGTCGAATGTACTTCGAAGTAAAAGAAGATGATCTATCAGTTGCCATAGGTAGGAAAGGCATTAATGCCCGACTTACTTCGCGTTTACTCGGATGGAAGCTCGATATTGGCAAAGTGGTTGTGAAAGAAGTTGGATTTGATGAAAGAAAAGCCAAAGCTGCTGAGGGCTTAACATCCGTGGGTATCGAATTTGAAGTTGCTGACCGTCTCGTCGCTTTTGGTCTGGTCAGTCCAGAGGCGTTCGAGGGAGTCACTCACACTGATTTAGTCGGATTGGGTTTTGATGATTCAATAGCACAGCACATCTTAGAAAAGGTTTCCTCAGATTCATCCAACTCCGAGTCCTAATCCTTAAATAATTTAGGTTAAATTAATTTTATATGAGTGTAAGAATTCACGCGATCGCCAAAGAGACCAATAAAACAAGCAAGGAGGTCATCGAAATCTTGGCAGAGCGTGGGTATGACGTAAAAAGTGCATCTTCCACCATCGATAACATTACTGCACAATCTTTGATCGATGAATTTAAAGAATCATCGGTATTACCCGAAAATTTGGAAAGTCCCAAGGGAGAAGAAAAAACCGAGGTAAAAGAAAAATCAACTGATGTACCTTTTGTAAAAACCAAGCAAGACTTGGACCGGGAGCGTGAAGAAAAAGAAAAAGCTGAACAGGCAGAGAAAGATGCACTTGCCGCTAGCAGGGAAGACAAAAACAGCCAGTTACCAGAAGATATTGAGATGGTTCCTGAACCAGTTGAAAAAACTGCAGGTGCTGCACCCAGTCTTCCCCCCCCACCTTCCAAGAGTGCCGGTGCACCACCACCTCCGCCCGTAAAACCTTCCCCAATCACTGAAAAAACGGCTACACAGCCATCTGATCTTGATGAATCTGCTGGAATCGTAGAAGGTAACCTAGTAATTGTAAAACCACCCATTGTGGTTCGCGATTTTGCCAGTCTGATTGGACTCAAGCCCTTTCAACTTATTTCCGAGCTGATGGAAATGGGAATATTTGCTTCCATGAATCAGACCATCGAGGAAGATGTTGCGAGCAAACTGGCAAAATCCAAAGGCTTTGAACTGGAAATCCGGCATCGTGGAGAAAAATCTGAACCACAAACGAAAAAAGTAAAAGAAGTGGTAGATGAGAATGATGAAAAATTTCTCAAGCCTAGACCGCCCATCGTTTGTATACTTGGACATGTCGACCATGGAAAGACTACCTTGCTCGATACCATTCGAAAGGCAAATGTTGTCGGTGGTGAAGCTGGGGGAATTACCCAGCATGTGGGAGCGTATCAAATTGATCATAATGGTCAGAAAATCACCTTTTTAGACACCCCAGGTCATGCTGCATTTTCCAAAATTCGTGAGCGTGGAGCAAACCTTACGGATGTAAGTATATTGGTTGTTGCTGCTGATGATGGTTTTATGCCACAAACTGAAGAGGCTTTGAAATTTGCCCAGCGATCACAGTCCTCTCTAATGGTTGCGATCAATAAAACCGACACAAAAGGTGCTGATATTGATAAAGTTAAGACCCAGATGCAGGAGCGTTCAATTCCCGCTGAAGATTGGGGGGGAGATGTTGTAACTGTTCCAGTATCTGCCCTGAAGGGAGATAACATTGATGAACTGTTAGATATGGTTTTGTTGCAGGCTGAGTTGATGGAACTTAAGGCCAATCCAACCGCCGTGACTGAAGCGATTGTGATCGAGGCACGTATGGAGGTTGGTCGCGGTCCTACCGCAACCATCATCGTGCAAAAGGGAACCCTTAAGGTTGGGGACTCTTTTCATTGTGGGTCTGTATATTGCAAGGTGAAGGCCATGATCGATGATCAGGGAAATCAGGTTAAGTCTGCTCCTCCTTCTACTCCCGTAAATGTTCTTGGTTGGTCCGAGGTTCCAGATTGTGGTGCCATATGTAAGGGGGCTAAAAACGAAAGAGTTGCCAGAAGGGAAGCGGAAGAGCATGCCGATATGGAAAAGAAATTACTTTCCGTATCCGAGGATGTTTCATCTGTTGATGAAAGTGAAGCAGATGATGAAACTGAGAATTCCGCCGCCGTCGATGCTTTATTTGCGGCTATTAGTAAAAGTAAAGCCACCAACTATCGGGTGATTATTAAGGGAGATGTGCGGGGTTCGGTTGAGGCACTTAAAGATTCCCTAGATCTGATAGATAGTGACAAGGTAGATCTAGAAATTGTTCATTCAGATGTCGGTCAAATCACCAAGAATGATGTAAAAATGGCAAACACCTCAAATGCTGATATTCTTGGTTTCAATGTAAAATTAGAGAATGGTGTGATGGGCGAAGCAAAACACCTAGGTGTTAATGTTTTCCAAAATAGTATTATTTACCAAATCATTGACTTGGTTAAAGAAAACATGTCAGAACTTCTTGAGCCTGAGCTTGTGGAAAATAAAACTGGTCGTGCCGAGGTACGACAAGTATTCCGCGTAAGTAAGGGCAGAACGGTGGCGGGTTGTATGGTTATGGAAGGTACGATTACCCGAAATAAAGGTGCCCGCCTAGTTCGGGGTGGTGAAATTGTTGCCGAAGGAAAAATAGATACTTTACGCCGTTTCAAAGACGATGTGACTGAGGTAAAGGCTGGTTTCGAGTGCGGTATGCGACTAGATGCTTTTGATAAGTATGAAGAAGGTGATGTTATCGAAACTTTCGAGATAGATAAGATCCGTCCCACTCTATAACCCTTAATCTACTTCCGATGAGCTTAAGGCTTACGAGAGTTAATGAATTGGTAAAAAGAGAGATTGGTAACTTTCTTAGTACTCGTTACGGTGCAGAAACCGTTCGTTGGACCATTACCTCTGTTGATGTCTCTGCAGACTTGAGGAATGCCACGGTTGCATATTCAGTAGTGGGTGATGAGCTATGTGCCCGACAAGCCCAGCATTTCTTCCGTAAACACGCTGGTGAAATCCGTGGGGTGGTAAGTAAACATGTGGTTTTAAAATATTCACCAAAGCTCGAGTTTGTAAGAGATCTTGGTATTGAGCGGGGTAATCGGGTGATGGAGATCTTAGACACTTTGGATGATACTAATTCTCCTGAGTGAATTCTGCTTCTTATTATTAATCACAAGATTTTATGACACAATGTGTCATCTTGCCTGTCACACCCAGCGACATCTTGTCACAAATACCTTAAGAAATCTAATTTATTAAATCGTTATAATTTTCTTAAGCAATTGTTTATAAATGGTTTAGTTAATATTTTTATTTAGGCACGGATCGTGCAATTAAACCGCCGTGAGCAAAATATTAGGTATAGATTTAGGCACAAGTAATTCATGCATGGCCGTTATGGAAGCGGGCGAGCCCAAGGTAATTCCTAATTCCGAGGGCAATCGTACAACCCCTTCAATTGTGGCATTCTCAAAAACCGGAGAAAGAATTGTTGGACAGGCTGCCAAGCGGCAGGCTGTAACCAATCCACAGAACACTATTTTTTCCGCCAAGCGTTTGATTGGTCGAAAGTTTGACGAGATTAAAGAGGAAGTGGACACCCTTCCTTATAAAGTTGTCGAAGGAAAGAACGGAGCTGCTGTCATTGAGTGCGATATAGATGGAAAGACGGAAACCTTTATGCCGGAACAGATTTCTTCAATGGTTTTGGCAAAGCTGAAGGCAGATGCCGAAGCCTACCTCGGTGAGGCAGTTACTCAAGCGGTTATTACGGTTCCAGCTTACTTCAACGATGATCAAAGGCGTGCAACCAAGGATGCTGGTGCGATTGCCGGATTAGAAGTATTGAGAATTATCAACGAACCAACTGCCGCCTCGCTTGCCTATGGTTTGGATAAAAAAGGTGAGGAAACAATTGCGGTTTATGATCTTGGCGGTGGTACCTTCGATATCAGTGTGTTGGAGATTGCGGATGGTGTATTCGAGGTAAAGGCCACAAACGGTGATACTCAGTTAGGAGGAGATAATTGGGATAATAAGATCATAAATTGGCTTGTTGAGGACTTCAAAAAAGAGCAAGGCATTGATTTATCTGGAGATCCTATGGCGATGCAAAGACTGAAAGAAGAAGCCGAGAAAGCGAAAATGGCTCTTTCTTCATCTCAGTCTACCGATATCAATCTTCCGTTTATCACGGCTGATTCCTCTGGGCCAAAACACCTCAATATTAATCTTTCTAGGTCTAAGCTCGAGCAAATCTGCGATGATCTATATGAACGAACTAAAAATCCCTTCAAGTCTTGCCTTGATGACTCAGGTCTAAGCATTGGAGAGGTTGGTAACCTAGTTTTAGTTGGGGGTATGACCCGTAGTCCCCGCGTTGTCGAGATTGCCAAAGAATTGGGCGGGAAAGATCCTCATCAAGGAGTTAATCCAGATGAGGTTGTTGCAATTGGTGCTGCTATTCAAGGTGCTGTTCTGCAAGGCGATGTTAATGATGTCTTATTGCTCGATGTTACTCCACTTACCCTGGGCATAGAAACCGCCGGGGGGGTTTCCACACCTATGATTGAGCGTAATACAACTATCCCAACGAAGAAATCCCAAGTTTTCTCCACCGCAGCCGATAATCAACCAGCGGTCGATATTGTTGTATTGCAAGGCGAGAGAGCCATGTCTCAGGACAATAAAACCCTTGGGACTTTTAAACTTGATGGTATCCGCCCTGCACCCCGTGGAACTCCCCAGATCGAAGTAACTTTTGATATCGATGCAAACGGTATTCTCAATGTTAATGCTAAAGATAAAGACACTGGCAAAGATCAAAAAATAACCATTTCCGGATCTTCAAGCATGGATGAGGATGAAGTTGAGAGATTAAAGAAAGAAGCTGAGAAATTTGCTGATCAAGACAAGGAGAAAAAGGAATCTGTGCAAACACGCAACGAATTAGATTCCCTCGTTTATCAATGTGAAAAGCAACTTACCGATCTCGGTGATAAGGCTCCCGAAGATTTGAAAGAGAAAATCGGTGACATGCTTTCCGATGCCAAAAAAGTTTTGGATGATCAATCGTCCACCCCATCTGCTCTCAAGGAGGCTAAACAAAAACTTGAAAAAGGTTTTGAAGAGCTTGCAAAACAAGCAGCAGAAGCTGGTGGAACTCACGGTGATCCTGCAGCAGCAGCGGCTCAGGCACAAGCATCGGGCGGTAACGAAAAATCAAAAGACGATGATATTGTCGATGCGGATTTTGAAGTAGTTGATGAGGAGAATGACGAAAAGAAAGAATCCTGATCTCTATTTAATAAAACTTTGTAAGCTGGATACTCTTGGTAACAGCTTTTCTACTGTTAATCATAAAATATAATCTAACTTAACCCAAAAACTAAGGAATATGAGTAAACCAAAAATCACTCCACTGGGAGATCGCGTTCTGGTCAAGCAAGTCGATGAAGATGAGCAAGTAAAGGGCGGGATCATTATCCCTGATTCAGCCAAAGAAAAGCCGCAGGAAGCGGAAGTTGTTGCCCTAGGTACAGGGAAAAAGGACGACTCTGGAAATGATGTTCCCTTCCAAGTAAAGAAGGGTGACAAAGTTTTGATCAGCAAATACGGCGGAACCGACGTAAAAGTCGACGATGTCGAATACAAGATTCTCCGCGAGGAAGATATCCTCGGGATTGTAGGTTGATTCATTCACAAATCGTAAACTTCCAAAAAACAAAGAAGTAAAATGGCTAAACAAATTCTATTCGACGAAGCCGCCCGTAAGAAAGTTCTCAAGGGCGTGTCGACACTTGCTGAAGCAGTCAGCGTAACGCTAGGACCTAAGGGTCGTAATGTCTTAATCGACAAGAAATTCGGTTCTCCTACGGTAACCAAGGACGGTGTGACCGTGGCCAAAGAAATTGAGCTCGAAGATCCTTATGAGAATATGGGTGCTCAAATGGTTCGCGAAGTCGCTTCCAAGACATCCGATCTTGCCGGTGATGGTACCACAACCGCAACGGTGTTAGCTCATGCTGTTTACCGTGAAGGTTTGAAGAATGTAGCTGCGGGTGCAAATCCAGTTTACCTGAAACGCGGAATTGACAAAGCAGTTGAGGCTGGTGTCGCCAAATTACTCCGTGACAGTAAAAAAGTATCTGATCGCGAAGAAGTTCGTCAGGTTGCCACTGTATCCGCTAATTGGGACGGTGAAATCGGTGAAATTATTGCTGATGCAATGGACAAAGTTGGTAAAGACGGTACCATTACTGTAGAGGAAGCAAAAAGTATCGAAACTACTCTTGATGTTGTTGAAGGTATGCAATTCGATAAGGGATATTTAAGTCCTTATTTCTGCACCAACAATGAAACTATGGAAGCAGCACTCGAAGATTGTTATATCCTTATCCATGAGAAGAAGATAAGTGCATTAAACGATCTTCTGCCTTTGCTTCAATTGGTCTCTAAGCAAGGTAAGCCACTCCTTATTATTGCTGAAGACATTGAAGGTGAAGCCTTAGCTGCCTTGGTAGTAAATAAACTACGCGGAACTCTTAATGCCTGTGCAGTAAAGGCACCTGGGTTTGGAGATCGTCGTAAAGAAATGCTTCGCGACATTGCGATTCTTACCGGCGGACGCTGTTTGACTGAAGATCTTGGTATCAAGTTGGAAAATGTTCAACTGGCCGATCTTGGACAAGCAAAACGAGTATCTGTTGACAAAGAAAATACGGTGATTGTTGAAGGTGCTGGTAAAGCATCTGACATCCAAGGCCGAGTTAAACAGATCCGTCGTCAAATCGAAGAAACTACCTCCGATTACGATCGCGAAAAGTTACAAGAGCGCTTAGCTAAACTAGCGGGTGGTGTAGCTGTAATCAATGTTGGAGCAGCTACCGAACCAGAAATGAAGGAAAAGAAAGCTCGCGTTGAAGATGCATTGCACGCAACCCGTGCCGCAGTTGAGGAAGGTATTCTTCCCGGCGGTGGTGTTGCTCTTCTTCGTGCGGCCAATGCCATTGAGAAAGCTGCTGCTTCTCTCGAAGGTGATGAGGAAATCGGTGCTGGTATTGTTCGCCGTGCTATCGAAGCCCCACTCCGTAAGCTTTGCGATAACGCTGGTGTCGAAGGATCACTCGTTGTTCAACAAGTGCTCAAATCAAAATCTAGCATGGGATACAATGTCGCAACTGACACCCATGAAGATTTGATCAAGGCAGGTGTTGTTGACCCTACAAAGGTTACTCGTACTGCTTTACAAAATGCAGGATCTGTATCTGGTCTACTTTTGACCACCGATTGCATGATTACAGACATTCCAGAGGAGGAGAAAGCTGCTCCAGCTGGTCATGGTCATGATCATGGCATGATGTAAGAATATTTTCTTACCTACTTTTGAAAAGGCGTTCTCTTCGGAGAGCGCCTTTTCTTTTATAAAATCAAACGCCCAATTTGAAATGGGCATTAAAAGAAGAAGTTATGCCGAAACTTCAGAAAGCTTGGCTTGTCTAGAATAACGGTCAGATTGTTCATCTGCATGGTAAGACGAACGCACCAGTGGTCCTGATTCGACAACTTCAATCCCAAGATCATGGGCCTTAGATTTCCATGAATCAAATTCTTCAGGAGTTACCCAACGGTCAATAGGGGCATATTCTGCACTGGGTTGAAGATACTGGCCAAGAGTCAAAACATTTAGTCCAATTCCAGCAAGATCTTGCAAGGCTTGCCTGATCTCGGGCTCTTTTTCGCCAAGTCCAAGCATAATTCCTGATTTGATAGGAAAATCACGACTTTTGGCATGCTGGAGAACATCCAAACTTCTCTGATAATGTGCAGTTTTACGAATGGGCCGTTGGAGGCGTTCAACCGTTTCCAAATTATGATTAAAAATGTCTGGCTTGGCATCCAATACGATGTCAAGGCTGTCAAAATTACCTTTGAAGTCTGGGACCAATACTTCTATGGCGGTACCCGGGTTACGATACCGTACAGCACGGATAGTGGCGGCCCACACTTTTGCCCCGCCATCTGGTAAATCATCCCTTGCAACGGAAGTGAGTACACAATGCTTAAGGCCCATCTTGGCAACGGCATCGGCGACTCTGGGGGGTTCGGCAAGATCTAACTCGGTAGGCTTTCCGGTTTGGATCGCACAAAAGGAACAAGCTCTCGTGCAGATATTTCCAAGGATCATTAAAGTGGCTGTTCCCCTAGACCAGCATTCTCCCATGTTTGGACATTGCGCACTTTGGCATACTGTGTGCAATTGATTTTCATCAACTAAATTCCTTACCTTTCCAAATTCTGGCCCAGATGGTAATTTGGCCCGTAACCACTTAGGTTTACCCGATTTGGAAAATAAATCAGTCATTAGAAAGATCTAGTTTTGGATTTTTACCCACTGTTTGAATATATTTTTTGGAACCGCTGTCTCTCTGCAAAACCGAAAATCCATTATTAGCTAGGTGATCAGGAGATAATATCTTTTTCTCGCGGGCAGAAGAATGATTGAGGGTTAAAGTAGGAGAGGTTAACACTCTTTTGATTGGTTCGCTGGTCACAGGGTGAATACTTAATGGTGGGTCGTTAACTTCTTGCTCGATTTCAATATATTCTGGAGCATTACTTTTATTTATCACTAGGTATTTGTAAACAGGCATTGTGATGACCTATTTAGGCAGACTTCTTTTTCTTGGGAGGAAATTCAAATCCGATAGATCCATTTGATTTTAACAACAAATTGGCATCGAAGCGTCGCTTGGTCCGTCGGGATATAAACCCCTTAATGAGCCCGGTTTTTTTCTCGGTTATCAATTTCTTGAATTCATCCAAAGGAATTTCTTTGTCTAATAATTTTCGGGTGATCCGAAAGTTGCATGACCCATTGTCAGAGACCCTTTTGTTATTCGAACATAAAAAAGAAAGATCAGTCTGGTAGATAGAGCCTTCACAAACCGGACAATTACTCACGATCGGAGCAGTCTTAATCATATCTTTCTCCACTGATTCCTCTTGTTCATCTTTGGAATTATCAAAGAGAAAACTAATTTTATAATCTTCTTCCATTTTCAGCATGGCAGAAAATCGCTTCCCAGTCTTCGAGATAAAGTCATCAAGAGGACCAACCCGTTTATCCCGTAAAAGAACCTCAACCTCGTCTACAGTCAGGCGACGACCTGCGATATTTTTGGAAATCTTGAAATCACCAGCCTCATTTTGGTAGCTGTTAAGTCCTTCTAGTATTGGTTGGTTATCGAGCGGGGACCGCAATTTTGTTTCTTTAAGAGATGCGGTTGTTTCATCAAAACCGGTGGTCTTGGCCACAAAGTCTTTGGTAAGGTTAGAAATTTCATCCATGAATGATGTACGGGTCTTTTTTCCTTCCTCGATTTGACGAAGTTTTTGTTCCCATTCTCCAGTCATGGCTGGACTGGTTAGAACTTCTACCCCAGCGGCATGTAAAAATTGAAATAAATCTTCTGCCTTGAGCGAGGGGAAGAGTTCGGTGCCTTCCCTGCGAAGATATTTCTCTTTAATGAGGTGCTCGATCGTGGAAGCACGGGTGGCCGGTGTTCCCAGTCCTTTTTCTTTTAGTGCCTCTGCTAATTCGTCGTCATCAACTAATTTTCCAGCGCCTTCCATGGCTGAAAGAAGAGTTGCTTCTGTGTAGCGTGGAGGCGGCTTAGTTTGGTCAGAAATTAGTTCAGTATCCAAAAACTTCGCTTCATTTTCATTAGCCAATGCAGGGAGAGTATCCTCACCTCCATGATCCTTTCCGTAGATCGATAACCAGGAGGGTTGGACCAATACCTTGCCCTCAGTTTTGAATAAATGTCCGGAGGCCTCAGTAATTCTTGTGGTAATGTCCCATTCGGCAGCTGGATAAAAAACTGCGATGAATCTTTTTAGGATAAGGTTGTAAATCTTCCACTCGTTAGCGTCTAGTTTGGATGGGCTTGTACTGGTGGGAATAATCGCAAAGTGGTCACTTATTTGCTTGTTGTTAAAT
>MDTC01232242.1_pt1 | contig 17248 bp, 18 predicted proteins | sample 811181 | NCBI WGS metagenome assembly MDTC01 (sample SAMN05326644, study PRJNA326480) | marine metagenome | isolation source: seawater | place: Pacific Ocean: North | collected 2011 | reverse complement strand
TTTTGTTATGTATGTCTAGGTAAAGCTTTTTGAGTTTACTCATTTTACAGTTTTTTAATTTTACCACAATTCTTCACTATTGTTTCAGCTTCATGTCTTGACGTATTGAATATTAAATCTACCACTGATAAACCATTTATTGATTCAGAGGAGTTTATTTGTTCATATTTTGGATGAGAGAACTCTTGACCTAATATGCGATAACCTTTGCTAGTTATATAGTTTTTGTCAACATAGTTATTTGATGCTCCAATGCCAAGTAGTATATCTGAACAATCTGAATCTTTTAATATGTTAATAATCAATTCTCGTTCTTTTACTCCTCCTGTTGATTCTTTAGATCCTAATTTAATTTCAGTAGATATGTTTAAATAATCTAATATGCATTTTATTAATCTTAATTGTAGCTCAAAGTAGTTGTGAGATTTTTTCAAAAGTTCGTTCTCCAAGACTGGAAAGAAATGTTTAAATCCTTGCCCTTTTTGATAATGGTGTTTTATGGTACGTAGATGTTTTATTTTCCAATTTGCCTGGCTTTCATTTTCAATAATTAGTTCATTTATTCTTGTTTGAAAACCATTTGGTTTGATCAATGGTACCGTTAAATATTGCCAGCCTTTGTTTGTAAGGATTCTGTTTTTACTGATGTATCCTTTATTCGTGTATACCATATTGTCCATGATCATAAAGACATCTGATAGGTGAATTTTATTAAAGTATCCTATCCATGGTAGGTAGTGGGGTTGATGAGCTGAGACAATCAAAAAACGTGATTTTGATAAAATTCAATTAATTTCTTCGATTCACATGCCCAATTCAATATCTTTTTTGTTTTGGTGATATTGGATTTATAAGTTTCCTTTTTTTCTATTATTCTAAGGAAGGCAGTGTGAAAGTTTTCTGTTTCTGGATTGATGCACTCACCCATATCGTACTCTTCCACAATTTTAATATATTCCGGTTGTCTCGTTGCTAAAATTGGAACTTCAGACATCATATATTCAAATAGTTTATTGTCTAATCCATACCAATAGGATAAATCTTTTTTGTTCCATGATGAAACAATACCAACGTCCGCACAACTTAAGTACATGGGAATTTCGTCAGGAGGTACGACATCCCTAAAGAAAATATTTTGTGCGTTTATCGAATCTACATACTTTTCGACCTCTTTCTGCGCCCAATTTAGCTGTGATATAATGACGAATACAGTATTAGGTTGATTTGCAAACTCATCTATAACCTGTTCGATATTAATCGTGTTTGGGTATACGTTATTGCCAATATATACTAACAACTTAGTGCTATTGTCAATATTAAATTCTTCTCTAAGAATATTGCTTTTATAGCTCACTGGAGGGATTTCAGGTACATTGCGAATAGAAACGGAGGGTATATCTAATTTAAAATTCGTATTCATATCATTTCGGATAGATTCATTTACAGTAATTAATCCATCAATTTTCTTAATATTTTTTGCTTCTCTATTGATAAGAATTTTTCTTACAATCTTTGACTTTAGCATCGTAATACCGACAGCTTTCGTATTTAACGGCCAACATCTAAATAACTCATGCGAGTCGTAGATTACTTTCTTACCTGTGATTCTCTTCAGTTTTACAGCAATACTCAGCATTACTTGGTCATGCGCATGTATACTATCGAAATCATATTGATCAGCTATAATATTGGCGTATTTCGAATGCGCGTTGAAATCCTTAATATCCTTAATATCCGTATGAAATAATCTATCGATTTGAACCCCATTAATCATTTCTTGCTTTGAAAAATTTGATTCAAAAGTGGCAATTACCTGGACCGTGAAGTCACCTGATTGATTTAGGGCTTCTGCTTCTCGCATAACCCGTCTATCATTAGAGTATGGGTTATCTAGTAAGAAAAGGACGGTTTTTTTGCTCATTTAAGAATTAGTCGAACAACTTCAAATGCTTCGGCATATTCAGTTCCGATTTGAACACCTCTCGCTTTTGCAAGGGAAAATATAAACTCTGTGGACATATAATCTCTTTGTCCTTGAGACTTGTATTCCTTTAGTGAGTCTGCCTTTGCTTGAACATGTCTTTTCTCCAAAGGAATAAATGAGGTCGTATCGAAGGAAAGATTATTCCAAATCAATTCGTATCCCAATATGCTTGTGTTTTTAAAAGCTCGGAGTCCCTCTTGGGCAATTGTACTATGGTCCTGGTGTATATCTTTTAAGCTAGGAATAAATACCAAATCAGGTTGAACTTCTTTTTTTAATGCAACGAGCGTTTCAAGTATTTCTTGTCGATTATAATTTAGTTTTCTAACGGGGTAACCATATATAAATAGATTTTCTTTTTTTATACCAAGACATTTGGTAGCTTTTTTAACCTCTGACTTTAAAATGTCTTTCGGGAAGCCATCAGGAACGGATTCTTCTGCTGTCGAAAAGGCAGCATAAAAAACCTCTGCTCCATTTTCAATATAATAGCTTATTGCACCTCCAGCACCTAATTCTCCATCATCTGTATGCGGAGCCAACACTAATATCTTTTTCGGAATGATCATAATGATTTGAATAACGATTTAAACTCAATGTATGAAGAATTAATGGTATGGAATTCTTCGACCATTTTTCTTGAATTTTTACCTAACTTTTCTCTTAATTCTTTTGATTTATTGCACTGTTCTAGATTATTTAGCCAATCACTTTTTGTATCGCAAAATAAAACATTTTCATGATCACTTAGATGCGGACTTACTCCGTATCGTGTTGCCAGAATGGGTAGAGCGGTGCCCGAATAATCAAGAATCTTCATTGCCATCTTTCCACGCGTCGATATCGTGTCATCCAAAGCATATATACCGATGTCAGATGACTGTAACAATTTAAAAAATGTTGCATCCTCGAAATAGTGATGCTCAATATTAAGTCCATCGTAGACTTTAGGCTCTGAAGAGACAAGTACCAATTTTATCTTGACTTTTTTCGAAAACTCAACTAAGTATTCTCCGATTACTTGGAGCATTTGTTTTACATTCCCGGGACTTCCCGTATAGAATAGTCTCAATTCATTTGTTTGTTTGTCGTAATTTTTTTTAGGTAAATAGTGATCTAAATTAATGCCAATATTGAAATACTTTACATTGCTATGCAGCGATGAATAATGCTCGTGTAAAAAATCATTTGCAACAGATATTGTATCTGCAGTCTCTACAACTCTGTTATTTAATTCTTCGTTATGTACCCACACAGAATCCCAATAATCATATACGACCTCAGAACATAGCTTGGATGCTAGCTTTTCTAAAAAAGGTTTTTTTTGGTCGAAGTAAAAAGGATATAAGCTTCTATGAACGAAAGCTTTTTTTGCATGCCTTATGTCAATTGTTTGTTTGATTCGAATTCTGAAGACTTTGAGAAGAAATAGATAATAACGGGATTTACTTCCTTTGAACGCTTCCTTATACTCTTCATCTAAACAGATGTCTTGCAATTTGAATGAGATACCATCTTGATTCAAACGAGGAAAATATTCTTCAAATCTTCTCAAATATCCGTCACTTCCCTTTTGAGAATAAGGGAAGAGCATTAAATCATATTTCTTTTTTCTTTTTTTTAAAAGTGGTGCGATCAAGCATAAGCATTGCACAAGTAGAGCATAAATAAGTATGAAAAACCTAAAGTATAGATGCCATATTTTATTATGTATTTTTTGTAGGATCAACTTGATTTTTTACCCTCAATAATTTGTTGGTTAATCCAACTAAATGTTTTTTGCATACCGTTAATCAATGGTTCTGATACTTTCCAACCTACTTTCTCAAAGTAAAGGCTGTTGTCACTATTTCTTCCATTTACGCCGATAGGGCATTTGTGACCATATTTATTCAAAAAGTCTTCTCCATCAATATTATAAATATCTAATTTTTTATTAGACACTTGGATGGCCATTTTTGCAAAGTCGTTCATGGAAATCATTTCTTCTGAGCCAATATTTACAGGACCAATAAACGTTCCTCTCATAAACCTTATTGTTGCCTCAATACATTCGTCAATATAGAGGAAAGATCTGGTTTGAGTTCCAGGTCCCCAAACTTCTATAGAATCGCCATCTTTAGCCAATGCTGCCTTTCTGCACATTGCGGCAGGAGCTTTTTCTCTTCCGCCATCCCAAGTTCCTTCAGGCCCAAAAATATTGTGGTATCTGGCTACTCGAACTGTGATACCGTAATTACGCATAAAAGCTAAAAATACCCTTTCACTAAAAAGCTTTTCCCAACCGTATTCTGAATCTGGATCAGCTGGATAAGCAGATTCCTCGGTACAATTTGGATTGTCTGGGTCTAGTTGATTATGCTCAGGGTACATACAAGCGGAGGATGAATAAAATATTCGTTCTGTATTTTTATCCTGAGCAGCTTGATGGGCCACGTTGAGATTGACCAAAGCAGAGTTATGCATAATATCAGCATCATTTTCTCCTGTAAACACAAATCCTGCACCACCCATATCCGCGGCGAATTGATACACTTCATCCCAATGACTATCGCTCATTACGTTTTTTACAAGTAAAGGATCTCTCAGATCTCCTTGCACAAACTCATCAGCGGCAGTCTCTGCATATTCAGGATATTTGAGATCTACGCCTCGAACCCAGAAACCCTCTTTTTTCAGTCTTTTAACCATATGACTTCCGATGAAACCACCTGCGCCCATGACCAACGCTTTTTTTAAATTTTCTGTTGACATATTAATTTTTTAGATAATCCATTTCATTTATTCTTACTCTAAACTCACCTAATAGTTCATTATCTGTATATGACTTTTTAGGTATATACTTCTCTATTTCAAACTCTATAAGTTTGTGAATAATTCCTTTAACAAATTTAACGTTTTTCAATTTTACATTAAATGACATCAAAAGTCTAAATTTTATTTTTCGAAATGTTGCAAAAAACGAATTTTTAGACAATGCGTTTAATATTTTTTTCGATTGCTTTTGATTTATGAAATAAGATGCCCTTAAACAATAGAAATATACCGAATTCTCGAAAATAGATCGAAGGTCACCACTGAGGTCTCGATAAACAATACATAAGTTTTCAATGAAGCATTCAAAATTATTATATGCGCTTTGGCTATTTGTTATTTTTGATTGGTCATCCTCAACCCTAATGATGTGATCTGGATATTCAGAGATCCACTCGTGTCTTAGTTTAGAGCTAAAGGCACGAATAAAAAGCTCAGGGTCTTGCCATCTTTGAAACTTCTCATTCCATCCGTTAATTTCTTTAATTTTTTCACGCTTCCATAAAGCACAGGGTGTAGAAAGGGAGATGTTAAATTTTAGTATTTCTTGAAGGTAATCGTCGGCTTTTGGATTGTTCCTAAAACCAATAATATTATGGTCTGCAAATGTTGCTCCTTGAAATAGTAAAATATCTATATGTTGATGATCCTCAATAGCATTAATTCTCTTTTCGATGCACCAGGGTAACATGAGATCATCCGAGTCAAAAAACATCAACCACTCTGTATTTGTGATCTCGAGACCTATATTTCTGCAGGTATTTGCTCCTTTAGGTCCTCTATCGCGTTTGATCAATTTAATACGAGTGTCATTTTCCGCTAATTCATTCACTACCTGGCAGCTTTTATCTGTAGAGCCATCATCAACTACAATACATTTCCAATCCTTACTGGTTTGTGCCTGAATAGATTGTAAAGTTTCTAGAATTAAAGATGCTCTATTGAACAGGGGAATTATAATCGTAATCTGTTTGCTACTCAATTATATTGTATTTATCCTACTAATAAGCTCGGAGATTTGACTGGCATCAGTTTTAAAAATCATATTTTTCTGTATGCTTTGTCGATTATTTCATCTAATGCGTCAATATGTCTTGATAAAGTGAAATGTGAGAGAATATGACGCTTCCCTTTTTCGCCCATGGCAATAGAATCATTTCGATCATCAAAAATTTTTATCATATTCGTTGTCATTGCCTCTACATCATGTTCTTGACATAAAAGTCCTGTTTCATTATGTACAATGACATCAGGAATTCCAGCGTGAATTGTAGAAACAACTGGTAAGCCAGAAACACTTGACTCTAAAACTGCCAAAGGTGTTCCTTCCATATCACCATTTTTTGCTCGAATTGAATGCTGAACAAATCCGTATACTTTGGATAAATAGCTTCGAAATTTTTCCGGGGTAATAATCCCTAAAAAGGTGATGTTTTTTTCAAGTTTCAGATATTTTACTAAGTTCTCGCATGTCTCTTTCAAAGGACCGCCACCTGCAAGATATAAATGAGCATTTGGATGTTTTTCTACTGATTTGGCAAAAGCTAAAATGGTGTAGTAAGGAGCCTTTTTATTCACAAAACGGCCAATAGCGATCAATGCCTTCTCTTTAAATTCCGGGGATACTTTTTCAAATTCTGGTTGAGGTCCATATGTATTCAAAATAATTTTATCAGCGGGGCACCCTAATTCTGATATCATTTCACGCATCTTTTTAGAAACGACTATGATATAGCTCGCATACTTGAAAACCTCTTTGTAATTGTTGCATTTTTTTGTTTCATCATATACAGATGCATCAAAACCATGAAAGTGCACGACTAATGGGATACTGGTTTTTTTGATAAGCTCAATATTATGAAAAGCTAGGACGCCATATTCCGCGAGTATTACATCAATTTTATTTCTTTTTAGCGACTTACTTAAGGCAGCTTTTGTTCCATAATCTGGATCTTTAATTACTCTTGAATAAAATTTAGAAACGACCTTGTTCCACCTTGAATTAATATTTTGACCATTACATATATTCGGATGTTTCCCTTCACAATAGTAAAATATTTCTCCTTTCAGATATTTACGATGAGCCTCAATAAATGTCTCTGAATATTGATTTTCTGAGGGAGAAAGAATAGCTAATTTCATTTAGTTTTATTTCTTAAATGGTATTGATAATATTTTTTTGGCTTTATGAAAAACTTTCATGTGCAGATGATTGTGATCAAATAAATTATATTTCGATTTTTTTAGATTCACATTTAAATTAGAAATATGATAATTTTTCACTTCGTTTATGGCATCAAAATATTTTTCCTCTGATATTTTCATCAAATAATCCATCAAAATGATTCTATTTTCGTGATAGCGTTTAAGGTTTACATTTCTTGTGATACCATTTTCATTTATTCTGTAAACACTCATAAATTCATCAATTAGAAAAAGTTTTCCGCTTTTTGCTATTGTCGAAAACAATGCCATATCTGCACTATGAATATTTTTATAATGTTCATCATATACCCATTTCTCTTTCCGAAATACAAAGGCACTTGTATGGAATAAGACTAGCTTAGATATAGTATCTTTAAAAGTAAATATTCGTTTATTGTATTCTCTGAAGGCAATTAGTTCTGGTTTCTTTTCAGTTTCATTTATTGTGAGGGTTTTATGGAAGCACCCATTAAAATCCTCATTATTTTCTAAAAATTCTACTTGTTTTTGTAGTTTTAGTGGGTCCGTCCAATAATCATCTCCTTCACACATAGCGATGTATTTTCCTTTAGCACGCGCATAATTAAAATCTCGGGTGACCCATACGCCCTTCGAGAATTGATTTTCTTTTTGGTAAATAGGCTTAATTATATTTGGGAATTTCCTTTCGTACTCTCTGATAATATCTGCTGTTTTGTCCGTCGAAGCATCATCATGAATTAAGACTTCAAATTCAAAATCGGTTTTTTGCATAACAAACCCTTCTAAACATTTACGGATATAATTATCGTGATTGAATGCCAAACAACATACTGATAATAGTACCTTAGACATTATTCTCTCTTCAAAGCTTTAGCAGGGTTTCCAACATGAATTGATTCTTTGGGAACATCATTTAAAACAACAGATCCCGAACCTACAATAGCAAATTCTCCAATCTTTATATTTTCTCTAATTGTCGCATTTGTTCCAATATGGGATCCTCTACCTAATTCGACATTTCCCCCAACAACAGAATTAGCAGTGATATGAGAGAATCTACGCATGGTACTATCGTGACCTAAAAATGAATTCGGTAATAAAATGCAGTTATCTTCAATCGTTGTATCCGGTGATAATTGAACTAAGGGTGAAATCAATACACCATTTCCTATTTGACAATAGCCTTTCGGAATGATTGCTGAAGGATGAATTAATGTAGCAAAGCGGCTTCTCGGAATATTTAATTTAGATATTTTATTAAAAACTTCCTTTTCATTCTTCATTCCAATATAACCTATAAAGAAATAGATATTATCATCTTTAAGGTATTTTTGAACGTCTTTTGTTGTTCCTATAACGGGATGATTTTTGTATTTTCCTACTGTATCTCCTTTAGGAACAAAATCATTCAAAAAGCCCAATACCTCATAATATCCTAAATCTTGCGCCACCGATGCTGCAATCATGCCAATGCCTCTGCCTCCTAAAATAATTAGTTTTTTCATTTTTTTTCTATCATTTTATTCTTTCTCAAAACTTTCTTAGCGGATTTTATCATTGGAGGTCCTATAAACTTCCCATTTATAATAGCGACTCCCTCTCCAGCTTCTTCTGCCTTTTTAGCCATGGATAGCATGTTAGTCGCATCTTCAACTTCTTGAATCGTTGGTGAAAAATACCGATGAACTAAGGGTATCTCTTTCGGGTTTAAGACGAGCATCCCTTCAAAACCTAAATTTTTAGAAACGATCAAGTTTCTTTCCAAATCCTCCAGATCATGGACTCTAACATGAACAGTGTCTATTGGAATGACGCCGGCAGCTCTAGCTCCCATTGCTATCATCGCTCTTGGTGTAAACAAGCTCGTATGGTCAAAATCATGCACGCCATTCAAATCGGCAATAAAATCTTCCGAGCCATAGGCTACAGCAATAACCCTTTTTGAGGCTCTACATATTTCTTCAACATTCATTACCGCTGAGGTGGTTTCAATTAAAGGAATGATTTTAAAAGTGCCTATTTGAAGTCCTTTTTCGTATTCGATGGTCTCAAGAAGTTTATCAAAAAAATACACATCCTTTCCATTCTTTGATTTGGGATACATAAAGCCTTTTACACCTGGTACGCTTAGCTGTGTGATATCTTTTAGCAACTCTCCACTTTCTAAATCGTTAATCCGCGGAAATATTGTTTTTGAGTCAAATGTACCTTCTTTTAAGTACTTGAGAATTGTATCTCTAGCTAATTGTTTATTCGAGTTCGGCTGCACTGAATCTTCTACATCTAAAAGCAAGACATCAGCGTTAGATTTTGATGCACTCTTCATTAATTTTTCATTATGACTTGGTACAAACATTAGACTTCTCAATAACATGTCATTCATACTCACTCTTTTTTTAGTACTAATACTTTTCTTTTAAAAGACAAAACTTTTTTTCCATGTTGATTTTTCGCTATTGTTTCAACATGTACAATTCCCCGATCTTTCTTGGATGTTTCCCATTTATCTATAATTTTCGTATTAACATAGATTGTATCATTTAGGTATACCGGGCCGAGGTGGTTTATTGATTCATATTCTAAATTCGCTATGGCTTTACCGCTAATATCCGGAACTGTAATTCCAACAACAACACTAAAAACTAGTGTTCCAACTACTAAAATTTTTCCATGTTGTTTCTTTTCTGCATAATCTGAATTGATATGAACAGGATGATGATTCATTGTCAATAAACTGAACAAATTGTTATCACTTTCAAAAATTGTTTTAGTTAGCGAATGATCAATCTTATCTCCGACTACAAAATCTTCATAAAAGTTTCCAAATTTACTTATCATTCGTGTATTTTTTAATGATTTCCATTGCTTTGATTGCGTGTGGTTTTTCGATTACTTCTTTATCTAATACAAATGGTATAATGTCCTCTCCAGCATAATTTTTAGGCAATTTTTGTAAAACTTTCTTTGCCCATTCAAATGAATTTTGCTGATTTTGTATATTCTTTTGAAACCATAATAGTTGTTTCGGATGAATTATAAATTTTGCATCGAACCCATTATTTTTTCCATATTCTACCTCCTCATCAAAACGACTTTCATCAAAGATATCCATCGATGCAATATCAATAGCAAGAAGATCGTATGCCTTCGCCAGGTATAAAACTTCTTTTCTAGGGTAATCTAATTGCTCTTTTTCATGCTTAGCATGCAGTATTGTTGTAAGATCATGCGAGCCAATTCCCAAACCAAGGATGTTTTTTAAAGTATCCATATCGTTCATTAATACTTGTCTCATTTCTAAAAGTATACGTGGATGTTCAATTAGAATAATAAAATTTATGCTTTGAAATGCGCGACATATAGTAAGCAATTCTGAAACCGTCTTCAGTTTTGGTAATATCACAAACTTCACTCCAATACTTGCAAATTTTTCAATATACTTTAGGTTCAGTTCATCTTTAAACCCTTTTCTTACGGGTAAACGAAACCAGTTTGATTCTATGTTTATCAATGCTTTAAGTTGTTCGAAATAAGTATCTATTTCCTCTTCCAAAATAGCATCTTCAAAATCAATAATTATATTATCGGGACCCAAACTCCGAATTTTACTGATATTTTGAAGCCGCGAAGCGGGAATAAAGAAAAATGATTTCATAGCCACGATTTTACTAACCTATGATGCTGCAAATGCGATGCACATCTTTTATATTCAAATTATTGTAGAGAGGCAAACACATCACCCGGGATGCGATGCTTTCAGAAATAGACATAGTTATTTTGGGTACGTACTTTAAAGTATTTAGGGAAGGGTAGAAGTAACGTCTTGGAAAAACACCTTCTGCATTGAGTGCTTGCTGAATTTTTAACAACTGTTTTTCAGTTTGAAAGATTATCGGATAATAGCTGTAATTCCATGAGGTATGTTCTCTGATTAATAGTTTTTGTATTTGATTAAAATTCAAAATCTCATTGTAACAGTTAACAATTCTTTTTCTATTTTCAAATACTTCATTCATGTATGGCAAAACACTTAATCCCATTGCAGCTTGTAGCTCACTCATTTTAGCATTAATGCCAACACAATTAAAATTTTCAGGTCCATCATGCCCAAAATTATGACTATCGAATAATTTTTTATGCAATTCTGTATCATTGCAAAAAAATGCTCCCCCTTCTCCAGAGTGAAATATTTTAGTTGCGTGAAAGCTGCAGGTACTTATATCTCCATAGTTAAATATACTTTTCCCTTTGTATTTTACACCAAAGCAGTGAGCAGCATCGTAAATTACTTTTAGTTTGTGTTTTTTGGCAATTTTTTCTATTGCTTCTACATTACAAGGATTTCCAAAAACATGAACAGCTAATATTGCTGTAGTTTTATTGGTTATTCTTTCTTCTATTTTTTCTTCGTCTATCGTTAAATATTCTGGGTGAATATCTACAAATACAGGTGTGCAACCTTCCCAAATAATACTAGATGTAGTGGCCACATAGCTAAATGGCGTTGTGATGATTTCGCCCTTCAATTCAAGAGCTTTTATACCTATTTGTATGGGTAAAGTACCGTTGGTGGTAAGTGTTAAATGTTTTACCCGTAAATATTCCTTTATTTTTTTTTCTAATTCTTTTACTAATAATCCTCTATTGGTAAGCCATTTAGACTTCCATGCGCTTTTAAGTATAGCTTGATATTCTTCTTGTGGTGGTAGGAAAGTTTGCGTTACATTTATCATCTTTTAAGGAACTTTTCTACTGTTCATATTTATTTGCTGATAAAAATTTATTCACCATAACAGATAATTTGCTTGCACCGGAATCATTCAAGTGATCTGCATTATAAAAGTCATTTTTTTTGAATGAAGAATCTTGCATCATGTTTACATATGTACAACTCATATATTTAGAGGCAATAGAATCTGATAGTCGCATCATTTCTTCTAGTTGATTACTGTTTAAGTTGTTTCTGTAACAATTGCTTACGGGTGGGGTTATTAGTAATAAATTTTTATTTTCTTTCTCACAAAAAACTGCAATATCATTGATGTATTTAATGTTTTCTTGAAGGTATGTGTTGTTTTTCTTTCGGTGTCTCTGTGATGCGTTGATACAAGATTTATCGAATTTTTTCGCTTCCATTGTTCCCATATATGGAGAATATCCATGAGGATCGCATTCTATGGAGCTCTTATCTTCCAAATAAAAATTTTTCAACCTATTAAAGTTGTATTTAAAACTGTTGCATGTTAACTCAAAATCCACAAATGGATTAAATCCAAAATAGATATTATAATTTTTTACCCTCCAACTACTTTCTCCCATTTTCAGTCTACTAAAATATGAATTGTAGGATATGGTGCAGACTATATTTTTTAGGTTTTTTAATTTTTCCTTATGGCTTTGAAAAATCCGAAAGTCGTAATCTAGAGACTGACTTACGTTAGCAGCATTGAACGTTCGATCGGAAAAGTATGTCGGATTAAAACCGCGATATGCATGTGAGTTTCCGAGGATTAAGGTTTCTATTTCCAGGTTATTTTTACTTAAGTAATCCGATTTTATGGTATAATCATTCGGGATATTTCTTAGGGATATTTCAGAAATTATAGCTACTAATATTATTGGACAGGAAAAAAAGAGAAGTGATTTTACAAAACGTCTCATTTAAAATTGTTGTGATATAAAATATTATTTCTTAAAAGATCAAACATACAGTATGTAACCGATATAAAAGAATACTGTATTCATATTTGAAAAGGCATTCAATTAAGTTGACTTATTTGAATGAACATCAAAATTTGTATCTATTTTGAATCCAACAAATGCAGCTATCTTTTTCCATTTATCGTTATCTTCTAGATCCAGATGTATGAATCTTGAATTATTTTGGTCATGACTTTGAAAAAAATCTATGCAATGTCTATTCCTATTTTCGTAAACATTTTTATAATGTTGTCTGTATTTCTCTGTCAATGGTAGAAGGTTATCTATTTTATTTTGATTATAGTCATGTTTTTCACCAAACAATTTATAATACTCGGTCTCTCTTTGATAAATGCAAGAGTGTCGAAAGGTATTCCCTAATGTTTTTCCCTTTGAGTGAGACATCATTGAATTAAACCACTTATCAGAGTCTCGTGTTAACAAAATAAATATTGAATTAGGAAAACGATGGAAAAGATATTTATAAAAATGTCCTATACTTTCTGGTCCGTCCTCGAAAATATCCTTATTTCTAAAATCCGCGCTATTAAAAATAGCCTCATAATTACCGTCAAAATATAATTTCCCCCAATTGTTTTCTTTCGAGTGATACCAACCCGCTCTCTTATAATTGTGCTTTTCAAAAAAGTCACCAACTGAGGTCGTCCCTGTCCTCTGCATGGAAATACAGAATATTTTTTGTTTTTTTATTGCTCTGAAAAAATTAAACATTTTCAACCTTTAAATTTGTTTTTAGCATAAAAGGAGGCCAGACCTCCTCTTTATATGAAACTTGAAATTTCGCAATGTCATTCACTCTTAAAATGGGAGATGCGTTTTTCTTTTCGGTTATACTTAGGTTAATGGAGTACATTCCTTTTGATAATTGCAACTCTCTATGGGTGAAAGTAAACCTAGTTTTTTTTCCTGTTGTTTTCGAAACCGCTCTTTCATCAGTTTGTAATACTGCAACGCCCCTATATTCCTTATCAAATATGCTAAGATTAACAATGGGTAGGTTATCCCGTTTCGTTTTGAAATTTAAATCAACAGAAACATGTAAGTCGTCTAACCAGTTCAAGGATACAATGTCAGATTGGTCGGTATCCAAGCCATTTATATGAACATGACCAACTTCAGTTGAGTGGTCTGTAAAAACAACACTTTTATCTCCCGTATTAAATGTGGTGTAATACATATCTATACCCTTACTCACATCATTTCCTTGGTATTGAACTACGCCATGGTCCATTAGAATAATTTGGTTGCATATGCGGCTCACCATTGGCATATTATGGGAGACAAATATCATAGCCGTATTTGGTAAGATTTCATCTATTTGTTGAAAACATTTGAGTACAAATCCAAGGTCACCTACTGCCAATACTTCGTCTACAATCAAAACATCGGGCTCCATGTGCGCTGCCACAGCAAAACCAAGTCGAACCTTCATTCCTGAGCTATAGTTTTGTACAGGTGAATCTATAAAATTTTCAATCTCACTAAAGGCAATAATACTATCTATTTTTTCATCGACCTCATTCCGGCTGAAGCCAAGTACTGCTGCGTTGTTATAGATATTTTCTCTACCAGTGAGTATAGGATTAAATCCTGCACCAAGCTCGATTAATGCCCCAACTTTACCTTTCAAAACAACGCGTCCCTCATCTGGATTAATTAATCCGTTTATGATTTTTAATAATGTACTCTTTCCTGCGCCATTATGTCCAATTAACCCAATACATTCACCTCTGCGCAGAGTAAAGCTAATATCTCTGACTGCCCAAAATTCCTTTGCTCTAAGGGTATTGTTTTCACTCTTAGAAAATGGGACTATGGACTTCATAGTATCTAAAAGTCCGTAATACAAACTGGTTTTTAAGTCTTTACAGAACTTCTTCGAAATATTATTAACCTCTACAAGCCTTTCTCTATTTATTCCTTTATCCTCCAATTCTTTCTGTTATGATGGGTATGGTGATTTTGTAAAATATTAATGCAATGCAAAAAAGTAAGAAACTACCTATGCCTATAGAGATATAATACGATACTTGTTCAAAATTTTGACCGACTAATAAATTTCTGAAATTATTGACTAAAGGTGTCAAGGGGTTGTAGTACAGAATGCGACCAATTACGTTGTCATAAGAAGGCAGAACAAAAACGACTGGGCTAAAGTACATTAAAACTTGCATAAAAGGCGTCATCAGCTTTCCAACATCTCCATATAATAAACCAATCGGTGTTATAAGGAGTCCAATAGATGTCCCGAATAGGATCATCATAAATAAGGCAAAGGGGAATAGGCTTATGGACCATGAGATATTCTGCTTGAAAACGATAAGTAAAATTGATAAAATAATCAATTTGATAAAAACATTAAACAGCGTTTTATATATCCCTGCCGTAATGAGTGCTTCTTTAGGGAAATTAATTTTTGACAGCGTTGAGCGCATCGTTTGTGTTACATTAATGGTTCCCATTATTGTTTCCGTTAGAATAGCCCAAGCCATTGTCCCAGTAAAAACAAAAACAGGGTAGTAAATACCTGTGTCAGAAAGAGAAACAGTATTAGAGTTTTTCATAAATATCCATACAGCAGCAGTTGATAAGGGCAATACAACAGACCAAATTAGACCTAAAAACGACTGTCTATATTGTGCGCTTATATCCCTTTTGGCTATTTGGTATGCCAAAAAGTGACTAGAGTACAAATTTTTCAGACCTTCTATAAAAATTGAAAATACGCTATTGTCTACATTTGGGGTATATACTCGAACATTTTTTGTTTCTTTCACTTTATTCCCGTTTAAAATCTTGCGCCAATAAATTTACAGAAATACCGTAATACCTCATCTTTTTTGATGGTATTCCTGTTCATATTAAATAATCATCCCCGCACCAACCGTGTTATAATTGGTCTCGTCAATTAAAATGAATGAACCTGTATTTCTATTTATTCTATAGGAATCAAAAAAGAGTGGGGTAGTGGTCTTTATCTTAATTCGAGCAATCCCATTTTTCTCTAGAGAAATTTCACCCTTGATTCTCTTCAGTTTATTCAGGTCTAGCATATAAACGATTTCTTTAATAATAGCCCTTCCAGATCGCGTTGTATGTTGAATGCTATATTTTCCATTAAGTTTCATTGGGTTTTCTCCCATCCAGCAGATCATTGCATCAATCTCTTGACTGTTTTGCGGTTGATTGGTTGTTTTTACAATCATATCACCTCGGCTGATGTCAATGTCATCTTCCAACTCTATGCTAATAGATTGCGGAGCATAGGCCTCTTGAAGTTCTAATCGTGAACAATGTATTTTTTTAATTCGGCTTTGCATTTGTGACGGCAGTGCTGTAACATGATCTCCTATTCTTAAAATACCGCTTGAAATACGTCCTGCATAGCCCCTATAATCATGGTATTTATCTGTATGAGGTCTCAAAACGGTTTGTACGGCAAATCTAAAATCTATATGATTGAGGTCATTTGCAACGGGTATGTTTTCAAGTGAGTGTAATAAGGTTGGTCCATTGTACCATTCCATATTTTTAGATCGGTTCACAACATTGTCACCTTTTAATGCTGATATTGGAATAAATTTAAAATCTTGTATGTCTAATTTTGCCGCAAAATCCTTATACTGCTCTTTTATTTTATCGAAAGCACCTTTATCATAATTGACCAGGTCCATTTTATTGATACAAACAAGCACATGAGGTATTTGAAGTAATGAGGCAATATAGCTATGTCTTTTTGTTTGTTCGATGACTCCATTTCGTGCATCTATTAAAATTAAAGCAGCATTCGCCGTTGAAGCTCCCGTGACCATGTTTCTGGTGTACTGTATGTGTCCAGGAGTATCTGCAATAATGAACTTGCGATTCGGTGTATTGAAATATCGATAAGCCACATCAATGGTAATGCCTTGCTCTCTCTCGTCTTTTAAACCATCAGTTAAGAGTGAGAAATCAATTTCATCTAATCCTTTCTTTTTACTCGTATTTTCAATGGCGTCTAGCTGATCTTGAAAAATACTTTTTGAGTCGTAAAGTAAACGACCTATTAAGGTACTTTTGCCGTCATCAACGCTACCAGCGGTTGTAAATCTTAATAACTCTCCTTTCATATTTAAAAGTATCCTTCTTTTTTCCTTTCTTCCATAGCGGCCTCTGATCGTTGGTCGTCCGCTCGATTTCCTCTTTCTGTTTCGCGCGCTGCAGCAACCTCAGCAATAATGTGATCAAGCGTGCTCGCCTCTGATTCAACAGCTCCTGTGATTGTTAAATCGCCAATTGTTCTAAATCGAACAATTTCTTTTGTGACCTTTTCATTTGGTTTGAGATTGATAAAAGGTGAGTTTGCCAAAATCGTATCACCTCTTCTTATAACCTCTCGCTCATGCGAAAAGTAAAGACTTGGTAATGCGATTTTTTCTCTTTTTATATACTCCCAAATATCCATTTCTGTCCAATTACTAATTGGAAATACACGAAAGTGTTCACCAAATTTCTTTTTACCATTGAATAAGTTCCATAATTCTGGTCGTTGATTTTTTGGAT
>MDTC01255037.1_pt1 | contig 17249 bp, 13 predicted proteins | sample 811181 | NCBI WGS metagenome assembly MDTC01 (sample SAMN05326644, study PRJNA326480) | marine metagenome | isolation source: seawater | place: Pacific Ocean: North | collected 2011 | reverse complement strand
CCTCAGATTCAAATGCTTCATTAACTGGACAAGAACCCATCGTTCAGAAAAAAATCTTGACGCATGGCTCTCCGTCCGTTGCATTTGATTCGGAATCAGCACAACCAGAAAGCAATAAAGTAAACGGTTCTAATTCTGATAAACAAGAATTAGCCGTAGAATTACAGAATAACGCAGTAGATTCAGACTCTATAGATTCAAGTGAGGAGAGCCTCGAAAAACCTACCGAACAACATGCTGACTCTACTTCTCAGCCTGAGGAAAAAATGACGGCTGCGATCACAGAAGAAAAAGCAGAGGCTCATGAAATCATTTCAGAAAGCGGTACGGTCGAAATAGCGTCGAAGAATCTCGCCTCAGTTGAGGTCGACCAGCCGGATCGTAGAGCATTAGCGAAACCACCTATGCCAAATGAAGGTGGTGAAGCGACTGAAAAAGTTGTCGTCCAACAACCTGCTCTTGCGGCATCTCCGGAGCCACCAACTCTTACTGAAAAGAAATCATCACCAGAGCAGGTACTCGTAACAACAAATAATACCATTGCTTCTCAGCCACCAACTGATGCAGCAAAATCAAGCACAGTTGAGGAAGCTTCTTCTGCCAGTAAGACAGTAGTAGCAAAAACTCCAACCCTTGCTCCAACGCCAGTAGAGCCTGTTGATATCACACAATCGATTGTTGCTGAAGCAGAAAGCCGCAGAACCACCCTCGATGCTTCCCCTGTCACCCCTTCACAACCAAAAATTGCTTCAACTGAAACTTCCTCCACTTCGAGTCGATTGAGACCAGCTCAAGTGGCAACAAAACAACAGACCATGAGATATCTAGTTGTCCCAGAACGCATCGCGGTGCAAGTTGATCACGCATTCACCAGCCCCCAGGTCACGGCACCACCGGTTCGTCCAACTAAAGACAACGTTCCCCGACAGAAGAGCAATGTTCGTCCTCTTCCAAAAACAACTGCCGCTAGCACAGGGTCATCGCAGCAAAATAATAATCAAAATCGGCAGCCTTCAAAAACAGTTGGTACACAGCCTCAACAACTACAGGCTACCGCAGGCAACGCACCACGATCTCAGAGAACAACTCAGGCAGAGGGCCAAGTAGCGGCACGTGCATCTAATAAAGAGGAAACGAAAGAACCATTAAAGCGTTCATTTTTTCCAAAAATATCTGCGGGTCTTAGTGCTGTCGGACAGGAATGGCAGAAATTTCGTAATGGCTCCAGTACTTCTTCAGAAGAAGATTCGAGTAACAGACAGGCAACACAAAATAGTCCAAGGCAGCAGCGATCTGCTTCTCGCCCTCAGCAATCACGATAATTTATTTACTATCTCATCGTCGTAAGCAAAAAAGTCTGAAAACACCGACTGTTAACAAGACAACTGCGACACCGCTCAAAAGTAGAAGTACCGAGGAAGCGCCACGCTTCAGTGACATTTGTTGAGCAAATTGCTTTTCTACGGCCCATTGTGGGCGGGCTACTGTTGTTTTCGAGAAATGGTTCTTCCACACGTCGTAAACCTCAACATTTGTTTTTCTATTCATTTGTTTCCGGATCGCGGCCACTTGGACAGGAGACTGAGTCGGTAGACGAAGCCAGATGCCAGCTGCCACAAACACCAGAAAGAACCCAGCACCGAGAAGAATAAGGCCTTTCGAGGTACTCCATACTGTTTGAGTACGAATACCCTCATCCTCGACCACCGGCAGTTTCGATAATTCGCCAAATTTAGGTATCTCGAGACGATTACCGCACCCGGGGCACAGGATTTCACCACCCGCTTGCCCGGCACGCACGTGGCAGATTTCACCGCACTGGCAGGTTAATTGATAATTTTTCATGATCAAGAAACCTCTGAAGTTGCCCGAAGATTCACCACTGCCCCACTGTTTTACCATTGGCCGTCTCACGACCGCTACTTTGTGCGCGGTTTGCCATAAGAAAAACTCGCTTTTGAAGTCCTAGGACTGCATACTCTAGAGTCCTCTTCATAATCAGACCTTGGAAAGCTTGTCTTGACAACCCTGCACTCCCTATGTCCGCAAGCGCCGAGATATTCAATGACCTATTAGAATAACCCAAGAGCATGACCGCTTTCGAAAAAAGCTATTTCTCTTAAAATCTATTCCAAAACGTGATTTAGACGGGAAAATGCCGTTTCTTTTGCCTCAACTGCCCAACTCTTCCCTTTTACAGATAATTGAGTTTTTTTCACCTCTGGACTTGTCGGCTACTTGAATCACACTGTCCACCACGCGAATGATATCAAGGTAATTCATAGACAAAAGACACTGCAAAAAAAACAATGCACACTCAGCCACCCTCAATACAACGCCACGTTGGCCAAAACCCTCATGATTTTCGCTACCATACGCCCTCTTAATACCCTCCACATGTTGTTTTTATCACCACTTTATTCCCACTAGCCCAATCCTTCCAACTGTTTCTTGAAGTACCGTCTGGTATCTCAAGAAATGACAACTAGGATTTAATTACTTTCCGCTTTTCAGTTGTTGAACATTAAAGGAGTTCTGACTTGTACGACTCGCTCTTGGATGAACTTGAAGATGATGTTGTTGCCCGCCCTAGAGAAGTTGAAGAACTTGGCGACAAGGTTGCCGAAGCTGAGGAAGCAGAAGCAATCCTTGACCATGACACCACTGACTCAGATTTGAGTACTACGGACGGCAACCAAATTGACGCTACCGGACAGGCAACTTCAACAGCCAAGACAAGTGAAACGGTTGATGAAAATGAGGCTGAGGATGCACTTGCTGAGCAAATAGAAAATTGGTCGGACGATCCTGTTCGCATGTATTTGACTCAAATGGGTGAGATACCCCTACTTACAAGAGCTCAAGAAATATATTTGGCCCGACAGATTGAAACGACCAGGGCACAGTTTCGTGCGAAACTTCTTGAATGTGAATATGTTTGCCTGAATGCTTACAAGGTACTTAGTCGTGTGCACAGGGGCGAATTACCCTTTGATCGTACCGTACAAGTCTCAGTAACTGATCGTTTGGAAAAAGAGCAAATTCTTGGACGTCTCCCACACAATCTCCAGACTCTCGAAGTATTAATTGGTCAGAACAAAGCTGACTACCGAATAGCTCTTTCAAAACGTGCCCGTACGACAGAACGAAGAAAAGCGTGGGCTCGATTGGGCCGTCGCCGCAAACGCTGCGTTCGACTGATTGAAGAACTTGGTCTCCGCACCCAGCGAATAGAGACCATGATTCCAACCCTCAATGGCTTTATCCGTCGTCTACGAGAACTAAAAATCAAAATTGATGCTCACAAACGAACAAAGCAGCCTGCATCAAATAGACAAAACCTCGTAGATGAATATCGGGCAATATTGAAAGCATGCCAAGAGACACCGCGAAGCCTCAAGCGGCGCATGAAAGAGATAAATGAGATTTTTGCTCGTTATCAACGTGCCAAAAGAGGTCTTTCCGAAGGAAATCTACGCCTTGTTGTTTCGATAGCAAAAAAGTACCGCAACCGAGGTCTTTCATTTCTTGACTTGATTCAAGAAGGAAATGCTGGCCTGATGCGAGCTGTTGATAAATTTGAATATCGTCGCGGTTTTAAGTTCTGCACATATGCTACCTGGTGGATTCGTCAGGCGATTACACGAGCAGTTGCAGATCAAAGCCGTACGATTCGTATTCCTGTCCATATGGTAGAAACGATGAGTCGAGTTCGAAATGTAGCTCGTCAACTTCTACAAGAGTATGGTCGGGAACCAACGATTGAAGAGATAGCTGCTCGAGCCGGCACACCAGTCGATGAAACTCGTCGTGTCACAGCTATGAGTAGATACCCTATTAGCTTAGATCGTCCTGTGGGTAATAGTGAGGACAGTCATTTCGGCGACCTCCTGCCAGATACTGGGGCAGAAAACCCTGCTGTTGGTGCTGCCCAAGAGATGTTACGCAACCGTATCTCAAAAGTTCTCAAGAGTCTCTCTTACCGTGAAAGAGAGATCATAAAGCTTCGATACGGTCTCGGTGATGGATACAGCTACACATTGGAAGAAGTCGGGCATATTTTCAAAGTAACCAGAGAGCGTATTCGACAAATCGAAGCAAAAGCGGTGCGTAAACTTCAAGCGCCGGCACGCAGCGAAGAACTCTCTGGATTTATCGATTAAAAACTTTTATGCCATACATTACTGATTCTGTATAAGATTTAAATTTTTTACTGCAGCGACAGTAGATAATGAAGGTCTTTCAAAATGCGATTCAGAACATGTGGTCTAAAAAGGATACAGTTATCGGTAACGTCTGCAACATGTGTTCATGCCCAGCAACTCTTCATGCTACTACTTGTAGCGACAAAAGTTGCTCTTCCAATAAATGGTGTAAAGCCTGTTCAGGCAATCGCCCAAGAACCTATCGGAAACAGCGTAGAGACGCTGGCCCACGATAAACCACAGGCTCTTCACCATATTTGTGAAGCAATGGCACACGGTGGTTTTTTTTCTGGCGCGGTTCTCGTTGCTGAAAACAGCCACGTGATTTATCGGAAAGCATTTGGCTTGGCAAACAGGGAATGGAAAATACCAAACTCAGTTGATACAAAATTTCGTCTGGCTTCTGTCAGCAAGCAGTTTTGTAGCATGATTATCATGCAACTTATCCAGGAGGAAAAGATCACCCTCAATGACCCGATCACCAAGCATCTTCTTTACTACCGAAAAGACCAAGGTGATAAAATTACTCTACACCACCTCTTGGCACATCAATCTGGAATTCCTGAATTCACAAATTCCTTCAACTATCGAAATACAACTGCTCGTCTTTTGTTTGAGAAAGATGACTTCATTCAGCGGTTCTGTAGCGGCGACCTTACGCATAACCCTGGAGAACTTTATAGCTACAGTAACGCCGGCTATGTGATTCTTGGTCGCATTATTGAAAAAGTGACGAACCGGTCCTACGAGCAAAATATTTTCGATCGAATCACACAACCACTCGGTATGACAAATACTGGATATGACAATCCGCAGAAAATACTCAGTAAAAGAGCTTCAGGCTATACTCACGGCCCTTTTCGTGTTGAAAACTCAACATATATCGAAATGGATCCCGCCCCTGGTGCAGCAGGAGCTGTCTATTCAACTATTGATGATTTGTTCTTATGGGAGCGTGCTCTCGCTACCGACACACTCTTAAAAAAGTTTTACCGAGAACTAATGTTTACTCCGAATACATTGGTCCCGGAGTCTCAGGCAGCAGGTGGCCGACCACACAGCAATTATGGCTATGGATGGCGTATCAATAGTGTCGCACACCCAACGACGGGACGAAGCATCCGTGTCATGAGCCATGGGGGGGCAATCAATGGCTTCCGTGCAATAGTGAGCAGGATACCTGATAGAAACGCATACGTGGCACTTCTCTGCAACCAAGGTGATCTGCCGGGCTCCAATCCTGTTTGGCAGACACTCAACCGGATGAACACTGAAATACTTCATGTTGTCACGGAGCAGCCTTACAAAATTCCTCCACAACCCAAGCCGACACAAGAAAAAAAATTATATGAAATTGTTTGCAGCAAGGGGGCTGATGCAGCAATTTCTTGGTTCAAAAAGAATGGGGAACGAAATCCATGGGGTGGATCTTTTAATTCTGTTGCACGTGAGTTGATACGGTCCGAAAAAAAAGAAGAGGCACTACTTTTATACGAGCATGACATTCATCAAGCACCGAATAAAATATGGCTCCACCGAAAACTTGCGGAACTGTGTATCCAAATGGGGAAATTCAAAAAGGCGGATAGTGTATTAAAACAAGCCTTACTAGTCAGGCCCGGTGACGAACGATTAATTGAACTTCAAAACGAGGTTCGACACAGGTTCCCCGAACAAGAATTGCGACCTTGACGCTTGTGCGCAGAAGATTAGGGAGTACGTTTATAGCGTCAACACAACACATCTGGAGATCGTTTCAAATGATTCGCACACTTGCTGCTTTTTCATTAGCCATTACTGTAAACCTCGCCGCTGCCTCTGAGCCCATCGTTTTTCCAAAAACTACCATTGATATTGGTATGGTCGTCACCGATCTTGATGCTTCTGTTGCATTTTACACTGATGGCATCGGTTTTAAGGAGTTAGACGGGTTCCAGGTGGACTCTACGCTTGCTGGATCCGCTGGACTCACTGATAACAAGCCTCTCGATGTTCGAGTACTTGTTTTGGGGAACGACAAAACGGCAACAAAGCTGAAACTCATGCAGATAGCTAAAACATCACCACGGTCGGGTGATAATGATTTCATTCATTCTCACACCGGCTTTCGTTATCTAACAATCATCATTGCGGACACTTCAGCAACGCTGAGCCGTCTAAAAAAAATTGGTGTAATTCCTCTTGCGAAGTCACCTGTAACGCTTCCGCAAAATCTTGTTCCCGGAATGTCTTTAACTTGCGTCAAAGATCCAGATGGGAATCTTGTTGAGCTGATAGGACCAACACCGTAACACTATTGTTTTCGTGATGGGATAACTCCAGCGCGTTCCAGCCAAACAAGAACTTGTTCGGCAAGCACCGGTGGACTATTTTTTTCGGATTCGATTGTAATTTCTGCTTTTTCTGGTTCTTCGTATGGATCGTTAATGCCAGTAAATCCCTTGATTTCGCCAGCGCGAGCTTTCTTGTACAGCCCTTTCGGATCACGACTCTCACAAACGGCTAAGGGAGCTTTGACATACACCTCGACAAAGTCTGTCTCCGAGAGCATTTTACGGACTGCTTCACGATCACGACGATATGGGCTGATAAAAGCCGTTAATGTAATGATTCCAGCCTGAGTAAAGAGTTCGGCCACGGCCCCAATTCGACGAATATTTTCTTTACGGTCCTCAGGTCCAAACCCAAGACCAAATCGCTTTGCGAATGCCTCCCCATGCATTGATTCAAGCAGACTAGGAGATGCATTTAAACCGTGCCGAACATTATCTCCATCAAGAACAAAACTGCGATAGCCGCGGGCATGCAGCTGTTTGTCAACTTCGTTTGCAAGAGTGCTTTTTCCAGATCCTGAGAGCCCTGTGAACCAAATTACACAACCTCTGTGACCTGCACTCGTTTCTCGTTGATCTCGATCAACTGTAGCGGCATGCCATCGGACATCGACCAGTTCAGTGACCTGGTCCTGCTCACCAACTGAATCTTCTTCTGGTTTGTTCAATTGTCTACCCTCGTCTGCTGTCTCAATTCATATCCCCTGATTACACACCTACCATCCACCGAGTACAACAACTTTTTGAATCTGGTTTGATGATCCATCTGGATTGATCCGTTTAATAAGGAGAGCAATCTCTTCGCCCGGTTTGTGCTCACCAATAATACTGGTACAGTCTGCAAAATCACTGATTGGCTTTTTATTAATTTCCATAATGACATCTTGTGGGAGCAAGCCCGCTTTCTCTGCAGAAGAACCAGGCTGTACGCCTGCGATAATACACTGCCCCTGCAAAGGCATTCCTGCAATCCCCAATTTACCACCTTTTCGTATATCAATTTCAGTCTCAGGAAGCCGCTGTCTCAGTTGCTTGATAACATCGTCTGAAAGACCAACACCGAACAAATCAAGACGCTCAATAGCCCGAAGCCTTCCAAGAGTTCCAGCATCTTCCTGTGTAAGCTGAGTACCAAATAAACTCACATGAATTACGTTTTGGAGCCGTGTTATCAATCGCAATGAGCGACTATCACCCTTCCAATTTTCATTAATTTCTACTCGTATTCCAGTAGGGCTGGTCTCACTAATGACTGCTCCGAGTTGTTCGAGTGTCATTCGCGCAGACACGGCCTGAGCTGCATCAAAAAAACAAAGAGCCACTTCGGCCTGCTGGGCCACTGCTGAAGTTCCTTTCTCTGCAATTGATTCAAGAGCTGCCTCAGCTTTGTTCGACAACTCGGAATCATCCTGCCGAAGCATTACTCGAAGTGCATCCACCGCTCGCACCGAAATTTCAGGGTCATCGCCTTGTGCGGCACGAGTTAACTGATTTATAGCGACCACTCCCATTGCAGCGAGCTGCCTCGAAGCTGCTTCACGATCGGCATATTGATTTGCTCCAAGCTGTGCAATTGCTCGCGACACGAGCCCATCTTTTTCAGTACTCGTTTGTTCAGCACCCGTCACCGCCTGCACAATCAGTACTGTTGCTAAAATAAGAATTGCTTGGGAAGCTAGTTGAGACATGTAGTCGATCCACTCGTCAAAAAACAGCTATGTGATAAAAACGTCCGCTCTAAACCCGTCAACTATATCAGTCTTCTGCGACTAAACATTGGCCAGTTCTAGCAGGGTACACTTAAGTACAAGTAACCGACTGCAACAAGGCTCACTTCACCTATGAATTTACCGATTATAGAGAACAACACCCCAATTCAGGACAACACGCCAGCAGCCCCACCTTTACCAATGCACCCAAAAGATGCCATTGCCAGAGGATGGGATAGCGTTGATATCGTTTTTGTTACAGGTGACGCCTATGTTGATCATCCGAGTTTTGCCAATGGTCTTCTTGCCAGACTTTTAGAGTCAGAAGGGTTTCGAGTTGCTGTACTCGCTCAACCAAATTGGCGAACGTGTGACGATTGGAAGCAATTCGGACGACCGAGACTTTTCTTCGCTATCTCGGCTGGCAATATGGACTCTATGATTAATCACTACACGGCGAATCGCAAAGTGCGTAACGACGACGCATATTCACCGAATGGTCAAATTGGACTCCGTCCTGACAGGGCAACCTTAGCGTACTGCCAGCGATCACGAGAGGCTTTCCCGGGTGTACCAGTTGTCGCTGGTGGGGTTGAAGCGAGTTTGAGACGTATTGCACATTATGATTATTGGAGTGATACCGTACGTCGATCGATATTACTCGATTCAAAAGCTGACATGCTTGCCTTTGGTATGGGTGAAAGAACAATTCTTGATATTGCAAAAGGCTTTCAGGCAGGAAAAACAGTTCAAGAGATGAGAACACTGCGTGGTGTAGCATTTCGACTTGGGGCAAGTGAGCCAATCCCTGTTGATGAGAACACACGAGAACTTCCAGCATACGAAATCGCTAAAGTAGATTCTGATGCGTTTTGTGAAATGACACGTATAAGTCATCTCGAAACAAATCCACATAATGCTAAAAGACTCGTTCAGCGACATGGGCGTGAAGCAGTAGTCATTAACCCTCCTGCTCTACCACTTGAAGAACATGAAATGGATCGTGTTTACGCGCTGCCATTTACTCGCCGCCCTCATCCACGATATGGCACGGAACGAATACCAGCTTTTGAAGTTGTTGAAAACAGTGTTCAAATCATGCGGGGCTGCTTTGGAGGCTGTACATTTTGCTCAATCACAGCCCATGAGGGTCGAATTATTCAAAGCCGTTCGAAGCAGTCCATACTCACTGAAGTAAAACGTCTCGCAAGCCAGCCAGGTTTTAAAGGTACGGTTTCTGACATTGGTGGCCCAACGGCCAACATGTACAAAATGCGTTGCATTCGACCCGAGGTCGAAGCAAAATGTCGACGGCTTTCCTGTGTCCACCCCACAGTTTGCAAACTTCTCGGAACTGACCACGGTCCGCTGAAGGAAGTTATGCGGGAAACCCGTACTGTCCCGGGGGTAAAACGTGTACTCGTTGCAAGCGGTGTCCGCATGGATTTAGCACGCCAGGATCCTGAATATCTTAGAGAACTGGCTGAGCACCATGTTGGAGGACATTTAAAGGTTGCGCCAGAGCATACCGATCCAAAAGTGCTCGCCCTCATGAAAAAGCCTCCAGCAAATGACTATGTTGAATTTGACAAGGCCTTTCGTACAGCAAGTCGTCGAATTGGAAAACGACAATATACAGTTCCCTATTTCATCGCGAGCCACCCGGGAAGCGGCCTTGAGGAGATGATCGAACTAGCGATCTTTTTGAAGCGTAATGGGTACAAACCGGATCAGGTCCAAGACTTTATTCCCAGTCCTTTTGACATTGCAGCCTGCATGTACCACACCGGCCACGATCCGATGACAGGAAAATCAGTCACGGTTACAAAAGGGCTCCGGGACCGCCGAATGCAAAAGTCACTTCTCCAGTTTTTCAAACCAGAGAATTATTTTGAAGTGCGTAAAGCGCTCGAACACGTTGGGAGGCATGATCTTATTGGCTCTGGCTGCGATAGCTTAATACCAGACCGACCTCCACGAGAGGCTCTTAACAAAAAAAGACGTGACGCAAATCAAGCCTTTGCTGAACAAAAATCTGGAGACCACATTCGAGGTCTAAGGAAAACAAGAAAAAAACAGGGGGGCAGAGTGTCCCGTTCGCAGAAAACAGTTGGGTACAGGCCAAAGCGTCCTGGAAATGAATGAGTCGTATCGCCAACCATTGATGAGCAAGGACAACGTGGTCTTTGACATCTATTATTTGTGTACATGTCGCACACAATTCATGACAATAGAATCAATCAAAGGTGAATCGAATGAAACGAATCCTGTTCTTGGCTTTGTTAGCGGTCGCGGCATTCGGGGCTATGACACCTCCTCGTTTAGCTTTTGCCGTCAGCCCCAGAAATCCATATCGAAGTTTTAATTTAAGTGGTGTTAATTATGGCTCAATGCGTTGGGAGCGTACACAACGGCAAAAACAAAGCCGTGGTTCTTTTAACAAGTGGCCAGTTGGAAATTCTAGAACACGCTCAAGTCGTTCAATGAGAGTTGATAGATTTCGAAACGGCATCTACATATCCAGTGGTGGGGTCAATAATGGAACAACGCAGAACAAAACAATGAGAACTTCCTCACGCTGACTCGACTGAATCTTCATCATTTAACGGATCGTCCTGATAAATCCGATACTTTTTGGTCACTAAAGCACCACCTCGTTCGAGAGTTCGTTTCGAAAGATGATTGCTCTCTAGGACCCAAGAAAACTCTACTTCCTTCATGCCCCACTTGTAGAGCCGCGGAACAAGCGCCGCATGTAGCACAAGACCTACACCCCAGGCTTGATACTCTGGAACAACATTGGTGCTGATTGCTCTCATACGTTTAATAGCTGACTTGTTCCACAATAAATTTAAAAACCCGAAAGGGAAAAGCCGTCCATTCATTGCTTTGATACGTGAGTTGTAATCAAGCAAACAGAAAACAGTGCCGATAGGCTTCCCATCGACTTCAGCTACTAAAGAAAGTTCTGGAACAATAAGGTGCTTTAAATGCTTAGCCATGTGATTTACCTCACCTTTTGAAAGGGGCACAAACCCCCACGTTCCAGCAAGACTTGTATTATAAATATCAAGGAACATACGAACCTCTTCGGTAAACCTAGAACGATCAAGAGATCGAACTGAAACACCGAAACGCTCCTTCACGCCCTCGACCATTACACCTAACTTCGAATCAATGCCCTCGAGCATCGACATCTCACCCCAAAAAGCATATAGGTCTTCGATTTTTTTCAAACCATTTGCTTCAATGAGATCTGCATAATAAGGTCGGTTATGTGTCATCATAAAAAAGGGTGGCGTTGCAAATCCCTCAATTAATAATCCACACTCGTAATTCAAAGATGGATTGGCAGGACCTCGCAAACACGACATCCCCTCATCTGAGAGCCAATTCTTTGCGGCATCAAATAATTTGGTTGCAGCCTCGAGGTCATCATGACATTCAAAGAAGCCAAAGAATCCACGGTTTTCTTTATAACGCTCAATATGACCCACATTGACAATTGCCGTAATACGACCGACGTCTCTGCCACCACGTGTGGCTAAAAATGACTTCGTCTTATTTCGCGCATAAAACGGGTGTGGATGAAACCCTAACAATTCCTCCTGAGCACGTCGCAACGGCGGAATCCAACAAGTATCACTGGCGTATATCTGCCAGGGCAGATCAATAAATCTGCGCTGCTGACGACGATGAACAACTGCCTCGATGCTAATAGCCGACACGTAAAACCCCTCTAAATAGTGGTGTTAGTCTGCGTGCATTTCCAACAATAACATTCTCTCAATAACGCCAAATTCTCCTATAAAACAATAGAAAACGTCAATGTCAGCTTCTTCCAGAATGATTCAACTTCTCCAAAAGTTGCCTTATTTTTTTTTCCGATTTAACTCATATGAAGAGACGTTATCGCTGCTTCAAAGGGATCATTTCCTGAAAGCGCCAACGCACGTACAGCAAATATCGACGTAGTGAACCCCTGATCTTGATAGCCATGCCCGATCTCCATAATTCGTACAACAAAGGCCATGGCAAATCTTGCCTTGTAACTGGTGCTACTGGACTGGTTGGCAACAATGTTGTTCGAAGATTTCTTAACGCTGGTTGGAACGTAAAGGTACTCGTTCGGCCTCGCCACAGTGGACCCACTATTGAATTAGAAGGTCTCCCTGTTGAGCGAATTACTGGTAGCCTCGAAGAAGTAGATAGTCTCCGCAAATCTGTCGACGAGATTGATCTAGTCATTCACTCTGCTGCGATGGTGCATTGTGGCTGGAGTTATCATGACGAGATGTATCGTGTCAATGTGGAGGGAACAGCCCGTCTTGCTGAAATCACACGCTTGGTAGGTGCTCGCTTTATTCATGTGTCGAGCGTTGATGCTCTTGGATTACGCTCTGATGGCATTCCTGCTGATGAAGAAACACCACCGGGTGGTATGGTTGAATGTCCCTATGTATTAACAAAAAGAATGGCCGAATCTGCTGTCCTCACAGAAGTTGACCGTGGCCTCGATGCTGTGATTGTAAATCCTGTATATATGATTGGTCCATGGGACTGGAAGCCTTCGAGTGGTCGTATGCTCCTTGAAGTCGCAAGTGGAAAAGGCCTTTTAGCCCCTCCTGGTGCCAATGACTTTGTGGATGTTCGTGATGTCGTAAATGGTATTGAAGCGGCAAATGAACGCGGCCAAACAGGTCGCCGCTATATTCTAGGGGGACATGCCCTAACCTATCTTGCCGCGTGGAAAGTATTTGCAGAGGTCGCAGGTCGTCGCCCACCCATCGGAAATGCTCCTCCACTAGCAGTCCGAGCTGCTGGTCGGCTTGGAGATCTCGCTTGCACACTCCTTCGACGTGAGCCTCCCGTGAATTCAGCGGCAGCAGAAATGTCGATGCTTCGCCATAACTTCTCGTGTAAACGAGCGATTAATGAACTCGGGTACAAAATTCGCCCGTTAGAAGTCGCTGCAGCTGATGCTTGGGCATGGTTTTGTGAAAATGGGTACGCAAAAAATTCAGGAGAGCGTTACACTCAACCAGCATCATGCCACACATCCTACTCGTCGAAGACGAGGACCATCTCGCCATCGGCATCCGGTACAACCTGACGTCTGAAGGCCTGACGGTAACAACTGCTGCCGATGGACACGACGCTTTGGCTGTTCTTGATAAGCCAAATGCAGATATTGATCTCGTGGTACTTGATGTAATGCTGCCGGGCCTAAGTGGCTACGCTGTCTGCGAAGAGATTCGAAGTCGAGGCAACTTGATTCCGGTAATCATGCTCACAGCGAGAACACTTGTTGAAGACCGTATTCGAGGATTTGACGCTGGAGCAGATGTTTACCTCCAGAAGCCTTTTGATCTCGATGAACTTCTTTCAGTTATACGTAGCCTGCTTCGTCGACGCCGAAATGGCATAGAATCGGTTCATGAAGAATCTACTTCGAATCACTCCGAAAACAGCTTCTCATTCGGTAAAGCCCATATCAATTTTGATACCTGGGAGGCTTGTTGTGATAATCGTCAAATTCGACTCACTGTGCTGGAAATGAAACTCCTCCGATATCTCATCGAACACGAAGGTCTCGTGTTGTCTCGAACTGAATTACTTAAAAATGTATGGGGAATGGATCGTGCACCGGCAACACGGACCGTCGACACCTTTATGCTTCATCTAAGAAAATTATTTGAGGCAAACCCATCTGAACCACGTCACTTTCTATCTGTCCGAGGTGCTGGCTATCGTTTTGTCAGTGATTCCATCGAACATTCAGAACAAAAAAAGTAGAACTTTTTAACTTGAGAGTAGAGCACTGGCAGCTGCAGACGGGTCTGAACTTACCAAGAGCGATTCGCCAACGAGTATCGCTTGAACTCCGGCAGCCTCAAGCTGCTCAACATCAGCTCGTGAGCGAATTCCGCTTTCGGCAACAAGCACACATTCTGGTGGGATTTTTTCTTTCAGCCTCAAAACATGACCAATATCCGTTTTCATTGTGCTCAAGTCTCGATTATTAACACCTATGAGAGTTGCTCCTAAATCTAAAACCCGTGAAAGGTTTTCGCTACTATGCAATTCAACAAGTGGTGTCATTCCAAGATCGATAACTTCTCTATAGAGGCTTCTTAGGAGACAGTCGTCAAGACACTCAGCAATGAGAAGAACGGCATCAGCTCCATAGAGACGTGCCTCGTTTACTTGGTACGAATCGACAATAAATTCTTTTCTTAATACAGGCAACGATGACGCTCTCCGAGTAGCTACGAGATCCTCGAGACTGCCTCCGAAATCCTCCCCATCGGTCAAGACTGAAATCGCTGCAGCTCCAGCTTTTTCGTAGCCACGAGCTATCTCGGCCGGTTCAGCACCGGGACGAATCTCACCCGCCGAAGGACTGCGTCGTTTGAATTCTGCAATTAAACGCATTCCAACTGGCCGAGAAACAGCTGCAAAGAAATCTCGCGGTTGATCACAATTATTAAGTTGCTTCTTAAGGCTGGAAAGTGGAAGTACGGCCTTCGCTTCAGCTACTTCTTTTCGTTTTCGAATTATGATTCTGTCAAGCACTGACGACATCTGGTTCTCACATGATTAGGACTTTCGGAACACAGCTTTCGCTAAAAGGACTTGTGTTGTCGTGACAAGTAATTTATGCCGATGAATATACTTCGCGAAGTATACGGCTTGTCACCCGGAACAAACCGATTTCTTGTCCATCTTCAACTATCTCAATTAATGTCGGAAATGGCGTCGCGAAGTGAAGATCATCGGAAGATTTGCTTCATTTGCCGCTGCAATAACCTCTGGATCTCGCTTTGAACCACCAGGCTGAATAATAGCCGCAATGCCAGCTTGCTTAATAAATTCAATGGAATCTGGGAACGGAAAAAATGCGTCTGATGCAAGCACGCCACCTTCTGCTCGATCACCGGCTTTTTCTAATGCTATTCGAACTGCATCAACCCGGCTTGTTTGCCCCACACCAGCTCCTACGAGGCTTGTCCCCTGACAAACAGCGATCGCATTACTCGTAAGCCGGCGAACCATTGTAAACGCAAAGTCAAGCGGCTGAGTCAGATTTCTTGCAGGTGCTTTACTCGTCACAACCTCCCATGCAGTTGGATCATCTGGAGTCTCGTCTGGTCGCTGCGCTAACATCCCACCTGCAACACTTCGTAGCTCGAGACCAGCGGTAGGCCCCCACGGATCACCTGGTGGCACTTCCACTAATCGTACACTTGTCTTCCATGCTGGACGTGTCGTGAGGACCGTTACGGCCCCTCGAGAAAAGGCTGGTGCAGCAATCACTTCAATAAACATACCTGGCTTCAGGAGACATTCAGCTGCTGCCTCATCAAAAAGACGATTAACCGCAACGATAGATCCAAAAGCACTTATTGAATCTGCCGCCATAGCTGCACCTAGAGCTTCATTAATTGTAGCGGCACTCGCCGCACCACAAGGATTGGTGTGCTTAATGACTGCGGCGCCAGGATCTTGAATCAAGTCGGCAATTCGAACTGCAGCGTCAAGATCAAGTAAATTGTTGTAAGAAAGCTCTTTACCCGATAGCTGCTTTAAACCAGCAAGTCCAAAATGTGTATCAGCGGGCGCATACATTGCAGCCGACTGGTGTGGATTTTCGCCGTATCGTAACGACATCCTTCGCTCAAGTCCGAGAGCAAACCGAGCCGGGAGTGGCGGTTCCTCAGACTGGGATTCTTTTGATGTTGGTTTTGCTCCTCCCGCTACCAAGCCTGCGTGACCCGCCATCCAACGTGCGATGACAGCGTCGTATTCGGCAGTACGTTCAAAAGCACTCGCGGCAAACAATTGTCTTTCTGCGAGCGTAGTACCTCCACGAATCATTGCGGCTATTGCCTCGTCATACTGATCAGGACCTGTAACAACTGCAGTAAAGGCATGGTTCTTGGCTGCTGCTCGTACAAGGCTTGGGCCACCGATATCGATTAATTCAATCGCATCATCTGCCGTACAGTCGTCTTTGCTAATAACGCTCCCGAAAGGATACAGATTCACAACAATCAGTTCGAATCGATTAATTCCATGCTCTGCCAAAACCTTCAGATCATCCGCCCTATCACCGCGAGCCAGGATGCCGGCAAAAATATTTGGATGAAGTGTTTTCACACGTCCATCGAGTACTTCTGGAAAACCCGTTATTGACGACACATCTTCGACAGAGACACCGAATTCCTTTAGAGCTCGTGCTGTTCCGCCAGTACTGACAGCTATAATTCCCGCTGCTTTGAGCGCTGAAGCTAATTTGTCGAGACCTGCTTTATCGTAGACACTTATGAGCGCACGGCGTATTGGTAGCATGCTGACATTGGAATCATGATTTGGGCTGTTATTCGAGGACGAGACGGGGTTCGATGCGAATTGAGACATTTTTATTTACAGTGGAGAAGTAAAACTAAATTTTGATCACTTAATTCAAGATTAGAACCGGCAACGTGATTTACTCAAAGGGTTCCGCGCCGCTCCGGTCAACCAGGCTAGTCTTTGCCAGAGTTTGCCCTGTGCAGATCAACTTCAATAATTGTGCCCCGTTTTGTCAAATGACCTTTTATAAAAACACGACCCCGTAATTGCTTGACAATTGATTTCACAAGATACAGCCCTAGCCCTGTTCCAGGGGTAGCTCGTTCTAGCTCACTCCCTAACCGAACGAACCGTCGAAAAACCTGCCCGCGGTCTGCAAGTGGAATGCCTGGGCCATTATCTGCGACGCGAACCAATACACGATTTTTCTTTTTTAATTCCACCGTAACATCAACATGTGGCTCAGGAAGTGAATACTTTACTGCGTTATCAATAACATTTCGAAATACAAGCTCGATATCAGCCTCCCTTCCCTGCACAAAAAAACCTTCCGTTTTAGATTCTGCATTGATCACAATACAATCATTGGGAACCTGATGACGCTCAGCGACCCGCTTAGCCACATTTTTGAGTACAGGAACCATCGG
>MDTC01271815.1_pt1 | contig 17252 bp, 18 predicted proteins | sample 811181 | NCBI WGS metagenome assembly MDTC01 (sample SAMN05326644, study PRJNA326480) | marine metagenome | isolation source: seawater | place: Pacific Ocean: North | collected 2011 | reverse complement strand
CTTCTTCAACACCTAGATGATCTGCAACTATTTTTTTTACTTTTGAACCAATTTCTTTTGACATGAATTTTCCTTATTTAAGTTAATATAATCTTACTAAGATTATTAATACGAATTGTCAAGCCATATACATTCCACCGTTAACATGTATGGTTTCGCCTGTTATATATGAGGCTTCATCAGAACTTAAGAAGGCTGCACAGTTTGAGACATCTTCTCCAGAACCCATTTTGCCCATAGGTATTTTTCCAAGTAGTATTGTTTTAATTTTTTCAGGAATATTACTTGTCATATCAGATATTATAAATCCTGGTGAAATACAGTTTATTGTTATATTTTTTTTTGCGTATTCTATTGACAAACTTTTCGACATTCCGATAATGCCTGCTTTAGAAGCTGCATAATTTGATTGACCAATATTTCCAGTATGACCAACTATAGAGGTGATATTAATTACTCTTCCAGTATCTCTTTTAAGCATTTTTTTTATTGCATATTTAGATAATAGGAATGTTGAACTTAAATTAATATCAATTACTTTTTGCCATTCATCGTCTTTCATTCTAAGAGACAAATTATCTCGATTTATACCTGCGTTATTTATAAGAATATCTATTCCGTCTAACTCAACTGAAGCCTCTTCTATAAATTTTTCAATAGAAGAATGATCAGATATGTCGAATTTTTTTACTTTTATTTTATTGAATTCAGATTTTAGTTTTCCAAGCCTTTCAGGATTGGTTCCTGTGCCTAAAACTTCAGCATTAAGAGATAAAAATTTTTTTACTAATGCGCCTCCGATTCCTCCTGTTGCTCCCGTGATTAAAACTTTTTTATTTTTTAAATTTATCATTATAAATTTTTGATATCATCAAGTTTATTTATGCTCTTAGAAGTCACCTTATCATTTGTCCTTTTGACTAGTCCACTTAAAACTTTTCCAGGTCCAATTTCAATAAAATCATCAACACCTTTATTTATCATATATTCCATACTTTCCCTCCACCTTACTTGTGAAAAAATTTGTTTATACAATAAATCTTTTATATCTCCATCTTTTTGAAGAGGAAGAGCGGTAACATTACTTATTAATTTTTGATTAGGATTTTTAAAATTAGCTTTTTTTAAAAATGTTTTCATTTGTTCCGCTGCAGATTTCATTAATGAGCAGTGAAAGGGAGCGCTTACTGGTAAAAAAATGCACCTTTTTTTTTCACTTTTTAAAATACTGCTGAATGCTACAATTGACTCTTTATCGCCACTTAGAATTATTTGACCAGAAGAATTATCATTTGCAATTTCACAAATGCCTTTTTTTGTGTCAAAATTGTTTAATAACATATTTAACTCATTTATATCTAAACCCATTACAGCTAACATTGCACCCTTTCCTTCTGGGACTGCAGCCTGCATTAGTTTACCCCTTTCATGTACGAGAGATACAGCCTCCTCTATACTTAAAGATGAAGAAGCAACTAGAGCGCTATATTCTCCTAGAGAATGGCCTGCCATATATTTTACATTAGATAGATTAAAATTAAATTCGTTCTTTAAAACACTAAATATTGCAAAACTAGTAACCAAGATAGCTGGTTGAGTAATTTCAGTTTTTTTCAAATCTGCATCTGAGCCATTTAAAATTATCTTAGAAAGACTAAATTTTAAGGATTCATCAGCTCTTGCAAAAATATCTTTTACTATTTGAAAATTATTTTCAAATTCTGTGGCCATGCCTGCTTTTTGAGATCCCTGTCCCGGGAATATAATTGCTTTCATTTAGTTGCTATACATGCTTATAATTAATCTTGAAATGACTTTTTTATAATAGTATAAAACCGGCTAAATAATAATACTTTTTTTTATGAATTTCTACGAACACACATTAGTAGCTAGGCAAAACCTGTCGCAGAAGGACGTCGATGCTATTGAAAAAAAATATGAAGATCTTATAAATGGTAATTCTGGTAAAGTAATCAAAATAGAAAAGTGGGGTTTGTTGAATTTTAAAAGAAAAATTAAAAATTTTACAAAAGGTTATTTTCTTCATTATAAACTAGAAGGAGATTTTAATACATTAAATGAGATTAAATCTAAAACTAAATTAGATAATAACATTATTAGATATTTAACAGTGAGATATAAAGAGCTTGATTTAAAAACAGAATACTTTTCAAAAAATAAAAATTAATGAAAAAAAGAAAAAAAAATTTTAAAAACTCAAAAAACTCTCTTAATAAACTAAGTTTATTTCAAAAGAGTGATATGAGATTTTCAAGAAAGTGTCCTTTTTCAGTAAAAGATGCTCCTATTATTGATTACAAAAATATAACCTTGCTCCAAAAATATATTACTGAAACTAATAAGATAATTACTTCTAAGATAAGTAATGTTTCATTAGGAAAGCAGAAAAAAATAGCGAGAGAAATTAAAAAAGCTAAAACTTTAGGAATACTTTAATTTATAATGCAAGTAATTTTATTAGAAAATATAAATAGACTAGGTAAGATTGGAGATCTAGTTGAGGTTAAAAATGGTTATGCAAGAAATTTTTTATTGAGGAAAAATAAAGCGCTAAGAGCTAATAAAGAAAATATAGACTTAGTTAATAAGAATAAATCTGAATTAACTAAGAAAAATACTGAAATAAAAAATAAATTTATTGAAAAAGCTAATATTATAAAAAATAAAAAAATTAAAATATACAAAACTATAAAAGAAAATGGAGACTTATACGCTTCGATAAAGCCTAAAGAAATATCAAAAATAATCTTTGATGAATTAAAAACTGAAGTCGGTCCGTCTGAAATAATCATAAAAAAAGAAATAAATATGATCGGACAATTTGAAATCAACATAAACTTGCATTCAGAGGTTCAAACAAAAGTCTTAATCATTGTAGAAAAAATAGATAAAATTCAAAACAAATAATTTCTCCACAGGTAGAAAAAAACGTGTGTAACTTAAAGTTTTCAACTCTTCTGTAATTATCTATTATGAAATAATGGAAAAATTAAATATCAAGCAAAATCTTGAAAATTCTCAAAATATTCCTTCTAATATAGAAGCAGAACAAAATGTGTTAGGATCTGTATTAGTCAATAATGATATAATTGATGAAATAGCAAGTATTATTAACTCCAATAAGTTTTACGACCCAATTCATGTAAAAATTTATGAAGTAATTGAAAATTTAAATAATAAAGGGATGATAGCAAATCCAATAACATTAAAAAATTTTTTAGAAAAGAATCAAGGTTTAGAAGATGTAGGTGGTGTGGAGTATTTAGTTAAATTAACAAGATTTTCTTCTTCAGTAAAACAAGCCATTGATTATGCAAAAATAATTCACGAAAATTTTGTTAAAAGAGAACTAATTAAAATTTCTCAATATATTAAAGATGATACTGTTAATAATGATGAGGGTAAGCCGTCAGATCTTATTATAGAAGATGCAGAAAAGTTGTTATTTGATTTAGCAGAAAGAGGTTCTTTCTCTCAATCATTTATGAAATTTAATTTAGCACTTGACCAATCCGTAAACATGGCTGAGCAAGCAATGAAAAACGATCAAGGAATTGTTGGAGTTCCAACAGGTCTTACAGACTTAGATGAAAAGTTAGGTGGATTGCATAGATCTGATTTAGTGATAATTGCAGGAAGGCCTTCTATGGGTAAAACAGCTTTAGCTACCAATATTGCGTATCATGCTGCAAAAAATATTCAACAAAAAGAAAAAAAATCCTCAGTTGCTTTTTTTTCTTTGGAAATGTCTTCTGAACAATTATCTACTAGAATTTTATCAGAACAATCTAGAATAAAATCTAATGATATTAGAAGAGGAAAAGCTACCGAAGAAGAATTAGGAAGGTATATTGAAACATCTAGAGATATTTACGATTTACCTTTATACATAGATGAAACTCCAGCAATAGCTATATCAACTTTAAGTAATAGAGCTAGGAGAATAAAGAGGCTTTTTGGATTAGATTTAATAGTTGTTGATTATATTCAATTAATGAGAACTGGCTCGAAAAGAAATGATGGAAGAGTTCAAGAAATTTCAGAGATTACCCAAGGTTTAAAAGCGTTAGCGAAAGAATTAAGTGTGCCGGTTTTAGCTCTTTCTCAACTCTCAAGAGCTGTAGAGCAAAGAGATGATAAAAAACCACAATTAGCCGATTTAAGAGAGTCAGGATCAATCGAACAAGATGCTGACGTAGTATTATTCGTTTTTAGAGAAGAGTATTACGAGGAAAAAAAGCAACCCAAACTAGGGTCAATTGAACATGCTGAATGGCAATCCAAAATGAATGATATAGCTGGATTGGCTGAAATATTAATAGGTAAACAAAGGCACGGTCCAACTGGGAATATACAAGTAGAATTTGAGGGAATGTATACAAAATTCAAAGATTTAAAATCTTAAATTAAATAACATTTTTCATTTTTCAAGATTTTAAGATATATCATTTATTTACCTATGTTTTTAAAAGTTTATAGCAAGTTAGTATTGGACTATCATAAATTCACGTTGTTATTAATTTCATGTGTCTTGGTTGTGTCTTTTTATTTTGCTAAAAACTTTAATTTAGACGCGTCTTCTGACGCTTTATTACTGGAAGGTGACAAAGATTTAAAATATCTTCGTGAAATTAATGATAGATATGGATCAAAAGATTTTCTTTTTTTAACCTATTCTCCTGTTACTAGTTTTACAGATGAAGATACAATATTAAATATTCAGTTACTTAAATCAAAAATTGAAAAGTTAGCGTGGGTGGATAATGTCATTACTATAATAGATGTGCCGCTACTCAAAAGCTCAGATGAGCCACTAATGGAGAGACTGAAAAATTATAAAACTCTTTCATATCCAAATCTTGATAAAGATCGAGGATTTCAAGAAATACTTAATAGTCCTATATATAAAAATTATGTAATAAGTGAAGATGGAAAAACATCTGGAATAGTAATTTATTTAAAAAAAGATGAGAGATTAAATGAATATATTAAATTAAAAGAAAAATATTATTTTGAAAATAAAGAAAAAAAACAAAGTGGATCAGAAAAGAAGAAATATAATGAATTTTTAAAAGAATACGAAGATTACAAAAATTTGTATAATAAAAGAAATCATCAAAATATTAACGAAATAAGAGATGTAATAAATAAATACGGTGACAATGCAAAAATTCACCTAGGCGGAATTCCGATGATAGCTGATGACATGATGAGTTACATAAAAAGTGATATTATAGTTTTTGGTATAGGAGTTTTCGTTTTTATAATATTTACACTATGGTTTATATTTAGGAATATTAAATGGGTGGCAATGCCATTATTAGGTTGTGCAACTTCCGTGGTGATTATGATTGGCTTATTAGGCCTAATTGGTTGGAAGGTTACAGTGATATCGTCAAACTTTATAGCTTTAATGTTAATATTAAACATGGCTATGAATATTCATTTAACAGTTAGGTTTCTTCAATTAAAAAAAGAATATCCAAATTTATCTAAAAAAGAGGCTGTAATAGAAGCAAGTAAAAAAATGATGTTACCTATTCTCTATACAGTATTAACTACTATCTGTGCTTTTTTATCTTTAATTTTTAGTGGCATAAAACCAATTATAGATTTTGGGTGGATGATGACTTTAGGTTTGATAGTTTCTTTATTAGTAACCTTTCTTCTTTTACCTTGTTTATTAAATATTTTTTCATCTGAAAATGAAATTAATATTAAAGATACGGAAAAATCATCAATTACTGCTGCACTTGGTTTTTTAGCCAAAAAAAATGGTGTTGTGCTTTTTGGAACAACTTTAATTATTATTACTGCTAGTATTTTTGGAATATCAAAACTTGAAGTAGAAAATAGTTTTATTAATTATTTTGATAAAGAAACTGAAATTTATAAAGGAATGAAAAAAATTGATGATGATCTTGGAGGAACAACTCCTTTAAATATAATAATAAAATTTCCAAAGAAACAGTCGGTTGAGAAGGAAGATGATGAATTTTCTGAGTGGGAGGAAGAATCTGAAAACAATGAAGACAAAGCAAAGTATTGGTTTACACGAGATAAAATGGATAAGATTTTAAAGGTTCACGATTATTTAGACTCACTGCCAGAAATAGGAAAAGTGCTTTCTTTTGGATCTATTTTAAGAGTTGCTGAAGACCTAAATAAAAAAGATTTACAAAGTCTAGAAATAGCAGTTCTATACAGTAAAATTCCTAAAGAGATTAAAGAAGAGATAATTTCACCGTATATCTCGGTTGATGAAGATGAAGCAAGAATTAGTGTAAGGATAAAAGACTCTTTGAAAGATTTAAGAAGAAACGATTTGATTAAAAAAATAGACTCTGAACTTAATAGCAAACTAGGATTTGATAAAAAAGAATATAGATTAGCAGGAGTCTTAATATTGTTTAACAACTTGTTGCAAAGTCTTTTTAAATCTCAAATTCTTACTTTGGGAATTGTAATGTTAGGAATTTTTTTAATGTTTTTAATACTATTTAGAAATACAGCTTTGTCTCTTATTGGTGTCGTTCCAAATTTTATTGCAGCATTTTTTATTCTCGGGATTATAGGTTTAATGGGCATCCCCTTAGATATGATGACAATAACAATTGCAGCTATTACAATAGGTATAGCTGTAGATAACAGTATTCATTATATTTACAGATTTAGAGAAGAGTTTAAAAAAATCAATAATTATAATAAAACATTAGATAGGTGCCATAGCACAGTAGGTATTGCAATCTTAAATACTTCAATAACAATAGTTTTTGGGTTTTCAATTCTAATATTGTCAAATTTTATTCCTACAATATACTTTGGTGTTTTTACGGGAATAGCAATGTTATTAGCAATGATTTCTGTATTAACATTGTTACCAAAATTATTATTAATTTATAAACCCTTTGGTGAAGAAATTGATAATCATTTATAATGAATAGTTTTTTAGATATTATAACAAATAAAATCAATTTATTTGATATTTTTGTTTTAATAATATTTGTCTATTGCATTGTACAATGTTTCTTAAAAGGTTTTTCTTTAAGTTTAATTTCTTTCATGAAATGGGTTATTTCGACCGTTGTAACAATTATAATAGTCCCCAAACTGCAGCCTACTGTAAGTGACTATATAGAGTCAGAATTCATCAATAATGTTGGTTTAGGAGTGGTTATATTTATCTTTACGCTTTTTTTAACTATTGTTATAGGCAAAGCCTTAGGTAAAGCGGTGACATGGACTGGTGTCGGGCCTATAGATAAAACTTTTGGTATTTTTTTCGGCGTTTTTAAAGGTTACGTTGTTACAGTGTGTATATTTTCTATATTAAATTGGTTTTATCCCTTTCAAAATTGGGGTATATCAGCAGAAGACGCTATTACTTTTAATTTAGTCAATAAAGGAAGTGAAATATTAGTTGAAGAATTTCCATCTAGTGAAGACTTTATTGATACGAAAGAAAAAATTGAAAAAATTTAAATTAGATAAACTAAGAGAGGAATGCGGAATTTTTGGAGTTTCAAATCATGATGATGCTGCGCGATTGGTAGCTCTTGGACTACATTCTTTACAACATAGAGGGCAAGAAGGATGCGGTATTGTATCATTTGATGGTAAGACTTTTCATTCAGAAAAACGACAAGGTTTAGTAGGCGATCATTTTACAAACATTGAAACCATAAAAAAATTGCCAGGAAATGCATCCATTGGTCATAATAGATATTCAACAACAGGCGAAACATCGCTTAGAAATATTCAACCTTTCTTTGCAGACCTATATCATGGTGGGTTAAGTATAGCTCATAACGGTAATTTAACTAATGCAATTACTTTAAGAAATGATCTTGTTAAAAATGGATCAATTTTTAGAACAACTAGCGATACAGAAACTATTGTACAACTAATAGCCCAATCAAAAAGAGAGAAAATATTGGATAAAATAACTGAAACTTTATTTAAAATTCAAGGTGGTTATGCGCTTGTTATTCTTACTAATAAAAAATTGATAGGAATAAGAGATCCTTTAGGAATTAGACCTCTAGTTATTGGAAAATTGGGTAACTCATATATATTTGCATCAGAAACTTGTGCATTGGATATTGTAGATGCAAAATTTATTCGAGAGGTTGAAAATGGAGAAATGGTAGTTATTGAAAATAACGAAATTAAAAGTTTCAAACCCTTTAACAAGATTAAATCAAGACCATGTGTGTTTGAATACATATACTTCGCTAGACCCGATAGTATACTCGGTGGAGAATGTGCGTATGAATATCGTAAAAGACTAGGAGAAGAACTAGCAAAAGAATCTAGTATCGATGCCGACATTGTTGTACCAGTGCCAGACTCTGGGGTGCCAGCCGCTATTGGCTACTCCCAAACTTCTAATATAAAGTTTGAACTTGGCTTAATAAGAAATCACTATGTAGGCAGAACCTTTATTGAGCCAACACAAAATATCAGAAGTTTTGGAGTTAAGCTTAAGTTAAGTTCTACAAAAAGTATTTTAAAAAATAAATCAGTTATATTAATCGATGACTCACTAGTTCGTGGAACAACATGCAGTAAAATAGTTAAAATGCTTTATAAAGCTGGAGCAAAAAAAGTACATGTACGAATAGCATGCCCCGAAATTAAATATCCTGATTTTTACGGGGTTGATATGCCTACAAAAAAAGAATTGCTATCTAGCGAGAAAAATATGAAAGAAATTTGTGAGTATTTAGGCGCTGAAACAATAAATTTTTTAAGTATTGAAGGATTATATAAAGCGTTAATTAAAGATAAAAGAAATAATAGTTATCCTCAATTCAGTGATCATTATTTTACAGGTGAGTATCCTGTTAAAGCTTTAGATAAATTGGGGAGTGAAAAGATTACTCAGCTTTCATTACTGAGCAATAAGTCTAGTTCTTAATTTATTTTATAAACTCTGTTTTTTTTGCTAACAAATATCATCTCATTGTCAATGAATATTATATCACTAGATATTTTAAATGGATTTTTTTTGATTGAAGTTAAATTCAAATTGTTTTTTAAACTCAATTCAATAAAATAAGAGTTATCTGAAACCAAAAGTAATTTTTTATCTAGAAGAAAAATATTTTTAATACTTCGTATTTTTTTAACAAACTTATCTTTAAAATTATCTCTTATTAAAGAGATGATGTTATTAGAATATAAGATTTTTCCAGTTTCTTTATTAATCAAAATAATAAAATTGTTATTTGTAACAACTACAACTGTGTTACCAGAAACTACAGGAGTAATTCTTGATGAAAGCTCCAAATCCCATAGTCTTCTACCGTTAGTGTTTATGGCTGCTATTTGATTTTTAGTAGCAATAATTATTATCTTGTCTGAAACTATTATTGGACTGGAGGTAAAAGTAATATCATCATTTAAATTAAAATTTTGTATCCAATTAATAATTTTATTATTGATCAAACTTACAGAATAAAGAGATCCAGAAGTAGACAAAAAGAGCAAATTATTATTTTTATCTAACGCAAAGTTATTTTGAAAATTTGATACGGTTTTTGCAGGTTGAGTATATAGTTCATCAATTTTATTTCCATCTTTCAAGTCTATTGCAATAATTTTATTTTTTTCATCTGATAAGAATAAAATATCGTTATATATTTTTAAATTAGATCGAAAAGGTATAAGCATATTTTTTGCCCATACAACTTTATTGTTTTTATAATTTATACAGTAAACATATCCAAGATTATCTGCAGCTACTATAAGATCATTTTTTATTATAAGTTGTATAAGTTTCTTAGTATTTTTAAATTTTTTTTTATAAAAATTAAATTTATAAATTAATCTATTCTCTGTTAGAGAATATACTCCAATATTTCCCTTGTGGTCTGAGTAAAAAACTTTGTTACCTGAAATTAAGATGTTATCATTGACTTCGTACTTCGATATTTTTGAATACTTTTTTAAGTTTCCTTTATTTGTAAATGTAATATTATTAACGTTATTAAAGTTATTTAAATATCTTTGTTCCCAGTTATTAATATTCTGTGGTTTATCAAGCACTAATAACTGATTATTTGATAATTCCTTTTTTTCTAAAATATTTGTTTTGTCTTTAAAAACTAATGTTAAATTTGAGTTTCTTGAACTTTTTAATAGTTGTTCATTTCCTGTCCAAATTCTAGAGCTATTATCGAAAGAACAACTGGTAAAAAAAGTTATAAAGATTATTAAACTTATACTTTTTTTCATTATTTTTTACTTTATTGATTTATTAAATTCTTTTGCTTTTTCAAACTCACTTTTAGAAAGATAATATTGTTTAATATAATCTGCTACAGATTTTTTCCATATTGAATTTGATTGAATCAAAGGCTTAAGATTATTTAAAAGTTCATTTTCACTTATTTCATCTCCTATGAAAATAATTTTTTTAAAAATAAATAAATTTTTTGTATTATTGTCTAATTTCGAATTTGAAATTATCTCGTCATAGTATGATAAAATTATATTTTTATCTTTTAATAGCTCGTTATCTATAATTAGATTAAGAGAGGATGGTGAATAAAATTTATCTTTTTCAAATATGATGCCTTCAAGAATATTTAGTGCTTGGTTATTATCTTTTTTTTCAATTAATATTTTTGCTTTATTAAAATCTTGAGAAATCTTTAAACTCTTTTTTTTATTATATTCATTTAATCCAATTGCAATTAATAGTCCTAGAACTATGATTATAAAAATAGATAATAACCAGCTCCTATTTTTTTTAAAAAAAACTAAAAAACTTTTTTTTACTACTTCTTGACTTTCAGAACTCATAATTAAAAACTATTTTTATTTCTTGGAAAATTTTTTAACTTTACATCTTTTACAAACTTCGTAACAGCACGTTTTATTATTTTTTCTAAATTAACGTATTGTTTTATAAACTTTGGATAAAAACCACTTAAACCTAATATATCGTCTGTTACCAGGATTTGTCCATCACATGCTACTGATGATCCAATTCCAATAGTTGGTATTTTGAGATTTTTAGTTATCAAGCTCGCTGTATTTTTTGTTATACATTCCAAAACAATAGAGAAAACACCTAATTTTTCTAAATCTTTTGCGTGTTTTAGAAGTTTTTTTTGTTCCTTTAATTTTTTACCTTCAACTCTGAATTTTTTTTTGAATTGCGGGGTATATCCAATATGGCCCATAACATTTATATTTGAATTAATTAAAGATTTTACGATCTTAAGATTGTTAGGGTTGTTTTCGATCTTTATAGCATCACAACCAGTTTTTTTTATTATTAATTTTGCATTATTTATTGCTTGGCTAGGTTTTTTATAACTATCTTTAGGCATATCAACAACAAGTAATGATTTCTTTATACCTTGTCTAACTGCTTTTGCATGATTAATCATTGTATCCAAGCTTAAATTATGTGTATTTTTCATACCGTATAATACGTTAGCTAATGAGTCTCCTACTAATACTAAGTCACATTGCTTATCTAATATTTTAGCTACACTTTTAGAATAGGCAGTAAGGCATATAATTTTTCTTTTATTTTTTATATTCAAGTAATTTTTAATTTTTAACGACATTATTCTAATTCAATTGTACTTGGTGGTTTTGAAGTTATATCATAAACTACTCTGTTAACACCTGAAACATTATTAATAATTTTACTAGATATTTGGCTTAAAAATTTATTATCAAAGTCGTACTTATCTGCAGTCATTCCGTCTTCAGAAGTTACTGCTCTTAGTAGACACATATACTCAAAAGTTCTTGTATCACCCATAACACCTACTGTTTTTATTGGAAGTAAAGCGGCATAAGCTTGCCAAATATTGTTATATAATTTTTTTTCAATTAAACTATTAATATAAATTTCGTCTACATCTTGTAAAATTTTAATTTTGTTTTCAGTGATTTTTCCTATAATTCTTATTGCTAATCCTGGACCCGGAAAAGGGTGTTTTAACAAAATAGAATTATCTAATCCTAAAGATTTGCCCAAATTTCTAACTTCATCTTTAAATAATTCTTTTAATGGTTCTACTAATTTTAACTTCATTTTTTTTGGTAAGCCACCCACATTATGATGGGACTTTATTTTTGAAGTTTTGCTACCAGTAGAGGATCTACTCTCAATAATATCAGGATATAAAGTTCCTTGAGCAAGATATTTTACATGTTTAAACTTTTTAGCTTCTTTTTCGAATATCTTGATAAATAGATTTCCAATAATTTTTCTTTTTTTTTCGGGTTCAGAAATATTTTTAAGTTTTTTATAGAATATTTTTTTTGAGTCTACTAGTTTTACATTCATTTTATATTTACTTTTGAAAAGTTTATATGAAGATTTAAATTCATTTTTTCTTAATAAGCCAGTATCAACCATAATACATTTGAGATTTTTTTTTATTGCTTTATTAATAAGCATTGCTACTACACTGCTATCTACTCCTCCGGATAAAGCACATATAACTTTTTCATTTTTAATTTGATCTTTTAAATCTTTAATAATTCTGTTTTTTTCCAAATTTAATAACCAGTTTTTTTTTATATTACAAACTTTTAAGACAAAATTTTTTAATATTTCTTTTCCTTTTTCAGTATGTGTAACCTCAGGATGAAACTGGATGCCATAAATTTTTTTTGTTTTATGTTCAATTGCAGTGAATTTAGAACTATTTGTTGATGCAACATTAATAAAGTTTTTTGGTAGCTTAAATACTACATCTTGGTGACTCATCCATACTTTTGTTTTTTTTTTATTATAACAATTTTTAAATAAAATAGATTTAGATTTTTCTATAAGTGTTGCTTCACCAAATTCTCTTTTTTTTTTTGTTTTTTTTATTTTACCTCCAAAAACTTTTGCGATTAATTGTAGTCCGTAACAAATTCCTAATATTGGAATACCTTTTTTAAATATTCTGCTTTCAATTTTTGGATAGGTTTTTTTTGTAACTGTTGAAGGTCCGCCAGATAGAATAATACCCTTTATCTGATCAAAATTACTTATATTTTTAAATTCTTTTAAATTTAAAACTTCACAATATATCTTTAATTCCCTTATACGTCTTGCTATGAGTTTTGTAACTTGAGAACCAAAATCGACTATTATAATTTTACTTTTAACTTCTGAGGTGTTTTTAGAGTACATCTATTTTTCAAGTATATTATCTAATTTATTCTGTAAGCCAGATGTTTCTTGGCATAATTTTCTGCAAATTTTTTTAAAAGTTTTAATAAGTTCTTTTGTCTCAGAATAATTTGATTTTCTGATTTTAAGAAGCGTTAAATTAAAAATTGCTTCTTCATTTTTAGGATTTAGCAAAATCACTGTTTTTAAATTGTTTTCTTCTAAATTGTCATCTTTTTTATAATTATAAATTTTAGCTAAAAAAAGGTAAGATTTTTCATTTTTTGGATTTAAAACAATATCTTGCTCAAATTTAAATTTTGCTAAATCAAATTTTTTTTCATCAAAAAAATTTTTTCCTTTTTGGAAATGATTAATATCTGCTATTAAACTAGTTGACACAAAAAATATAGCAAGAAAATAGATAAGTTTTAATTTAATCATAATTTAAAATTTGGACTACTTTTTATTGTTTCAACACTATGAACCATACTCTCATAAAAACCAGCTTTAGTAATTTTAATAAATTTTGATTTTTTTATTATATCACGAATATTTTGTGCACCTATATAACCCATTGATGATCTGAGGCCACCTTGCAGTTGGTAAATAATTTTATCTACATTTCCTTTATACAATACTCTGCTTTCTACTCCCTCTGGTACAAATTTAGATTTATCTTTATAATTTTTTTGAAAGTATCTTTCAGAAGATCCTGAGGACATTGCACCAATGGATCCCATGCCTCTATAAAGCTTGTATAATTTATTCTTTATCTTAAATTTTTTTCCTGGACTTTCCTCAGTTCCAGCAAAAATAGAGCCCATCATAATGGCATCTGCTCCAGCTGCTATTGCTTTAATTATATCACCTGAAAATTTTATTCCTCCATCTGAAATAATTTTAATATTCTTATTTTTCATAGTAGTTTTAACATTTATTATTGCCGTAATTTGTGGCACTCCTATGCCAGCTACTATTCTTGTAGTGCATATTGATCCTGGACCTATGCCAACTTTTAATATATCAGCTCCAGAATTATAGAGTGTTTTTGCTGCCTCTCCAGTAGCAATATTACCAACACAAATAGGAATTTTTTTTGAAAACTTTTTTATTTTATTCAAAGTAAATAAAACATTTTTACTATGACCGTGCGCAGTATCAATAACTAATAAATCAACCCCATTATCGATTAATTTTTTTGCTCTAAGAATTTCATTTTGTGAGGTGCCAATTGCTGCTCCAACTTTAAAATTATTTTCCTTAACTTTTTTAACTTCGTTACACTGTTTTTGAATTTTAAAATTTCTATGTATGACTCCTAATCCTCCATTTTTTGCCATTGCTATGGCCATTTTTGATTCTGTGACCGTGTCCATTGCTGAAGATAAGAAGGGTAGTTTAAGTTGGATTGTGTGAGATAAATTAATATTTAAGTTTGTTTGAGAAGGAACAACTGACGAAAATCTTGGTAGTAACAGTACGTCATCAAAAGTTAGAGCTTCTTTTATTAGTTCCATATAAACTTATATACAATTTTAAAAATTTATAAAGTCCTAATTCCCGCACAATGTATATAAGTTTCTTTTGAGAAATCCTTACTTGATTTTGGTTTGAAAAAGTTAACTTTTTTAAATTTATTTTCTGCTAATTTTTTAACATTTAAAAAGTCCTGACCATTAAATACTTTAGCTATCAAAATTCCTTTATTATTGATAACGAATCTTGAAAATTCAATTACTTCAGCACATAAAGCATTAGTTCGAATACAATCTAAGTCTTTATTACCGGTTGTATTTACAGCCATATCTGAAATAATTACGTCAGCTTTGGTGCCTAATTTTTTTAATATTTTTTCTTTGGAATCTTTCTGTTGAAAGTCACAGCATAAGAAATCAACACCATCAATCTTCTCCATCTTTTTTATATCCACCGATAAAATTTTGCAATTTTTAACATTCTTTTTTACTATTTGAGACCACCCTCCAGGATAACAACCTAAATCAATAATTGCCTTACAATTCTTAAAAAATTTAAATTTTTTATTAAGCTCTAAAAGTTTAAATGCTGATCTAGATCTGTAGCCTGAGTGTTTTGCTTCTTTAAAATATTGATCTCTATGTTGGTTAATAATCCAATTTTTTGAACTTTTGTTTTTTCTCATTATTATAAAACATCTTCATGTTCTTCCTCGGAATTATTAGTATTTAAAGATTTTTTATTTTTAATGTACGTATAGCAAGCTATAGGTATCGATAAAATGTATAACGAAGTAAAAACAATTAATGTTTCAAATGTAAAAAAAATTAAAGTAATTAAAGAGATACCAATAGCTAAAAGAATAAATACCGTGAAAGTAGGTTTTATTTTAATATTTTTAAAAGAGTAAGTTGGAACCTTGCTTATTAAAAGTAAAGCTATGATAGAAGTAAATATTGGCACAAAATAATTAACGCTATTAATTAAACTAATATTTGATAACTCAAGAGTTAATGGAGATAGAATTAATAAAGCACCAATCGGGGATGGGACTCCTTCAAAATAATTTTGTTTCCAAATTTCATCTTGATTATAAGAAGTTAAATTAAATCTTGCTAGTCTCAAAACACAACAAACAGAATAGATAAGAGTAATAGCCCATCCTATTTTTCCATATTTATTTAATTCCCAAAAATAAATTATAAACGCAGGTGCTATACCAAAACTGACAAAATCGGTTAAAGAGTCTAATTCTTTTCCAAAATCAGATGTTCCTTTTATTAATCGAGCTATTCTTCCATCTAAAGCATCTAAAATAGCTGCTGATAAAATAAATATTACAGCCATTTTAAAATTTAAGTCTAGTGAGTATTTAATTGAACTAATACCTAAACAAACACCAGCTAAAGTTAATATGTTTGGTAAAATATATCTGGTTTTTTTGGATTGAACTATCTTAAATTTGTTTTCTTGCATTAGTTTTTTGCAATTAGACTTTCACCTGCAACTACGTTTTGACCAAGTTTAGCTAATACTGTTTTGTTATTAAAAAACAAGTCAACTCTGCTTCCAAATCTTATCATTCCAATTCTTTCACCTTGTTTTAATATTTGATCTTTGCTTACCTCACAAACAATACGTCTTGCTATAAGACCGGCAATTTGTACTAAAATTATTTCTTCACTATCGTTAATAATTAATTTGTAATAATTTCTTTCATTTTCTTTACTAGCTTTATCGAGAGATGCATTTAAGAATTTTCCTGGCTTGTAAAAAATTTCTTCTATCTTTCCTTCCGCAGGAGATCTATTAACATGACAATTAAAAACATTCATAAAGATGCTTACTCTTGTAAATTTTTTATTTTCTAAACCAAGTTCTTCTGGTCCATTAATTTCAGATATTTCTGTAATTAAACCATCGGCAGGACTTACAAGATATGAATTATCGTTTATAGAAACTCTATCTGGGTCTCTGAAAAAATAGTACACCCATACTGATATTAATAACATTATCATTGCCAAAAAATTTGATAAAAACCAAATAATAAATGTTATAATTATCGATATGGCTAAAAATTTATAGCCTTCTTTGTGTAATTTTGGAAAAATGTTATTCATCATAGCTGTCAATATAGTTTGATAATTTCTCTTAATATGTATAAAAATCTCACATAATCAAATTAATTTTATGGCAAAAATTAAGGTAAAAAATCCAATAGTTGAGCTAGATGGCGACGAAATGACAAGAATTATATGGTCATTTATCAAAAAAAAACTCATTGAGCCATATTTAGAGCTGGATATAAAATATTACGACTTAGGGATTGAAAGTAGAGATAAGACTTCAGATCAAATAACAATTGATTGTGCAAATGCAATCAAGGAATGTGGAGTTGGTATAAAATGTGCAACTATTACACCTGATGAAGCAAGAGTAGAGGAATTCAAATTAAAAAAAATGTGGAGATCGCCCAATGGTACAATAAGAAATATTCTTGGTGGCACAGTTTTTAGAGAGCCGATAATTTGTAAGAATGTGCCTAAATTAGTTCCAGGTTGGACTAATCCCATTATTATTGGCAGACATGCTTTTGGTGATCAATACAGAGCAACAG
>MDTC01092060.1_pt1 | contig 17258 bp, 11 predicted proteins | sample 811181 | NCBI WGS metagenome assembly MDTC01 (sample SAMN05326644, study PRJNA326480) | marine metagenome | isolation source: seawater | place: Pacific Ocean: North | collected 2011 | reverse complement strand
GATCAGAAAGTTAGAAATTTTGTGGTGAAGGATTGGGTGCTTGATCATGTGGCGCTGGAAGCCGGGAAGGACCATTATCAAGAGCAAGCGGAACAGATACAAGGCCAAGGCTATAAGGTCTTGGTCGTTGATGATATTGCTGATATGCGCAATCTGATTGCTAGTACATTGAATAGCAAATCATACGTAACTATTAAGGCCCATAATGGCAAAGTCGGTCTTGAGCTAGCTAAAGAATATCAACCTCACTTAATTGTCACGGACTGGATGATGCCGATGATGAGCGGGCCAGATTTGATCCGAGAGATTCGTCAAGATGCTGCATTAGCTGGTATACCAGTGGTGTTGTTGACCGCTAAAAGTGATGAAGAAAGTAAATTAATGGGTAAGGAACTGGGAGCGGACGCTTTCCTTGGGAAGCCCTTTAATAGTCAGGAGTTAATCTCGACTGTACGTAATCTAATTCAGCTAAAATCCAATGAGGAAAAGCTTCGAGCAGCTCATGAAGAGCTAAAGGTTACTAGTGAAGAAAAAATGCGGCATAGTAAAAATCTATTGGTTCAGTCAGAAAAGTTGGCATCTATTGGGCAGCTAGTTGCATCTATTGGTCATGAAATTGCAAATCCAATCTGGCTTGCTAGTATCAACTGTGATCTTCTGGAAAAGATGTATCATGATCTTAGTAAAAGTATTGAAATCTTAATGGACTATGACGATCCTGCGATTAAGGAATGTGGAACTCAGCTTCATAAAAAAATTCAGAAGGCAAAACAAGTCAATGAAAATAATCGAGTTGCTGCGAATCAATTGAACGAGATTAGCGGGGTGCTCCGGACTCAAAGCCGTAAAGACGATAAACCAGTGCAAGGCGTAGATTTAAATGAATTGGTAAAAGATTGTCTGTTATTAGTTAAAGGGCGTATCCATCAAATTGAAGTTACTAAAAATTTGATAGACCTTCAACCTATAACATGTTTTCGTAGTCGGATAGGTCAAGTCATCACTAATCTGTTGGCTAATGCTGCTGATGCTCTGCATGAGAAAAAAGCACGGGTGAATGTCGATGGTACTAAACTATTTCGGGGTCGAATAGAAATCACAACTGATTTTCATCGCTATAATGATCAAGATGGTTTTTTGATCCGCATTAGTGATAACGGTGATGGCGTGCCTGAAAATAAAAGAGAAAAGATTTTCGAAGAATTTTTTACGACTAAACCGGCTGGCAAAGGGACAGGGCTTGGCCTGTCCATGTGTATGGATATTGTCAAAGATCATGATGGCTGGCTAACTGCTGCGGCCGATGAAAAAATGGGCGGAGCCAAGTTTGAGTTCTGGTTACCTGTCGAGAAAGAGTGGAAGGTATCTTGAAAGAGAGCTATCCACGGGCCACGAAGCTGAGATTGGTCTTGATTAAGGGCTCCCCAAGCGAATTGTCAAGCCGCTCGTTTCTGGCTGTCCGTTACCCAAGGTAAATATCATCAAGTCAGGGATGCCATCACCATTATAGTCCGCATCTGCTTGAACGCCACCAATATTTACCTGTTTACCTAAAGGGGCATAGGTCTTTTTAGTTTTTTGCAATTTTTTTTCTGTCGTTTTAAAAAGGTGAACTAAGGTATCTGTAGCTAAAAGAATCTCATTGGTTGGATCATTGTCGAGGTTTACCGGTACAAAGCTTCTCAAGTAATTTAGATTTACACCCGGGAAATTGTTGACTAGCGGGCATTCAGATTGTCCATTCCAAGAGCTGCTTAAGTCGCTATTGTCGAGTATACTCCTGTTGCCGTAAATGCTGCCCAGACAGTTATATTTGGTGCTGCCTGTTATGATGTCTAGGTAGCCATCATTATCAATATCCGCTACTTTTAGTTCATCTGGATTATCTTCAATTTTATTATTGTCGCAATTTATTGCATTATCTGGCCCATTGCATGTGTCTTCGATGTCGATGGTAATATTCGATTCCATTGATAAAAAAGTCAGGCCTTGTCCAAGATAAACTCCAATTCTGTGACTATCGTCATCACTAATGACCATATCGGTTTGGCCGTCACGGTTTAAATCTCCTAGTTCAATTCTGCCAGGCTTATATGACGAGGTTTTTACAGGGGGTTGAGGGTTATCGAATCTAAGGTTGTCACCACTATATATCTGATAGAATCCCGCTGTCTCTGGGCCACTGCCATCTATGCCTTCGTAGGCAATGATTAATTCTGGATAGCCGTCAGTGTCAAGATCATGCATCGCTATACCTGTTACCGTTTTAGAAATGTCAGGTAATACCTTTTGGATCAATTGTAGTTCATTGTTAGTTTGATTTTCAAAAACTAGGACTTGGTTACGAGTAGCCACAACAACCTCAGGCAAACCATCGCTGTTAAGATCGCCAAATGCTAAATCATGCGGCGAAATAAAAGCATCATCCGAAAGCGGATTTTCATAAACTTTATGTTCGAATAAAGGTGTACCTTTGGTATTAATCCCTTCATTGACAAATAAATGAATAGAACCTCGTTGGCCATCAGAGGAGGCTCTAGATAAAGCAATAATGTCAGTCAGCTTGTCTTGATTTAAATCAATATTGAAACTGTTTTCTAATTCTAAGTCATCGTGTTTAATTTCAAATGCATAGTCGTCACTTTGATGAAAATCGCCTCCAGATGGCTGCAATAGTCCTGTTCCGAGCTGATAGCCGAAAGTCTTATTCTGGCTATCATAAACCAGTAAATCGAAAATATGATCATTATCGATGTCATTGACTATGAGTTGACTTGGATTAGATGAAGTCAAAAAATCACTGCCCTTGCTAAAAGATTTAGCAGTATTATTAGGTATCATATGAACTTTACTCTCGCCAGGTATGGCTAGGAGGATATCTTGGGATCGGTCGCCGTTAAAGTCTCCGATGACCATATCGCCTAAATTGGATGAGAAATTAAGATGTTCATTATATGGTGCGAAGCTAAAGCTATTGCCGTTTCCATGAAGAACAACGATTGAGTTATCTTGGCGTATTAATAGATCAGGTAACTGATCATTATTTAATTTACCAGATTCAAGTTCAAGGCCGTCAATACCTGGTAATGCTAGTGAATATTTTGTAAAGGAGGTGGCGCTCAATGCTTGCTCAGGATTTCGAATGAGAATATCTAAATGGCTATTATTATCTTGGCTTCGCAATGCTACTATATCATCCAAACCATCTTGATTAAGATCAGCAGCAATAAGATCTACCGGACTGTAATTCGTTTCTATTGTTGGAAAGTTAACAATCACGCCACCATCGACAATGGTGACACCTTCGTTGTTGATAATAGCTGCACCTTCTATCATTTTAGCATCGTCAGTATTATTGAGGTTACTAGCATCTGCGTTAATCGTTATGATCGCTTGACCATTCGTAATATCGTAACTGTTAGTATTAAGAAATTTATTGTTGGGAGTTCTGGTCCCTGTAATGACATCTCCTGTCATAGAGTATACTTTATCAGAACAAAGAATATAGACATCGGTTAGATGATCACCGTTTATATCAGCTAAAGTCATATCTATTGGGGTAGAGCATCCATCACTATCAACATACCGGCCTGATACATGATCCCATTCTAGATCTTTATTACCGAGAATACTTCCGATAATGGGTTTGGGGTTCTCATCAGTATAATAGAGCCAAATTTGGTCTTCGAAACCATCTTTATTTATGTCGATTGATCGAGCTGTGACGATGTTGGATGTTACCATTTGTTGATTAACTTTTTCAAATTCACCTCGATTGAAGGTTAGATAAGCCTGTGAACCCAAAGTAAAACCAGTGACCGCAGAGGTACTCCACCCAGAAGAGAATGTTCTGCCATAGGTATCGGTGCATTCGGTTTGATAATACCAAGCGAAATCAGAACTGGTATAGAATGTATGATTTAATCGAGGTCCGGGGTTACCTATATCATCCCATGGAGGAATGCGATCACTATCCATGATAATAAAACATTCTTCAAGTATAATACCTAGTCCTTGGTAACTTCCTTTAAAGTTGATGGTTTCATTAGCTGGATCGAAGGCGACTTCTGGTAAGTTAAAATTCATAATAGATACGAAGTTAGCATTTTGTTTTCGGGATAATGGTTCAAGGTTGGTTTCGGCTCTAAAACCTAAAGCAGAATGGACATCATTGACCCAAGCCAATTGATAGTTACCGAAACCTTTCGTACCAAAGGAAACAAAGCCATTCTTGGACATATCAATTTCTGAAGAAGGTATGATTCCATACTCATAGCGTCCCTGACCAATATTAATATGATAAGTAATAATGAGGTGTAGGTTTTCAAGTAAGTAGATGTTTTTATTTTCAGCACTAAGAGGTGTCGTTATTATTGCAGAATCTATGTTATTGAAGTCTGCTAAGCGTGAAAAGTCTTTTTGCGTCTCTGACACATCGAAGTTCATTGAGATGCTGCCAGGCATAATAGAAGAGGATTTGATGCCTATTTCTTGGATGAAAAATTGAGTGGCAGTTTCTTGTCCCTCAACTAACTGTATTTTTGAATCGATATTTTTTGTACGAGCGGAGATCTTGACGAAAGACCCTTGCAAATTTGTTTCATTAGAGCTTATCAAAATCGTCTGTTGTTCAGAATCACGTAAGGCCATTTCGTCGATTAATGGCCCGCAGGAAACAGTTCCTAAAATCAAAAGAAGCAACTTAAGTCGATGCAATTTTCCAACCTCTGAAAATAATCTGTGATTGATTATAGTTACTTTCGGTAATGCATGACGTCGATTTTAAAGTATAGAGATATTTTTTTTGTTTCTGTAAAAAGAGTCGATTTGTTAAATAAAAACAAAATCCTAGAGATTTGCCTAAAGGTAAGAATTGCCAATTTTTCAATGATTTTTTTTAAAGAATGACTGTCAGAAGCTCATAATTGGATGTCTGTCTATTCTAAAATACATGATCGACTTAGGGGGGGCAGGCATCAAATAGTATTAAATTCAGTGACATATATTATTCTTTAAATAAAATCAGTGCTTTATTGATTGTTGCAAAACGTTCTCATTTATGTGGACTGATTGCCCGATGACCAAAGGCCAGTGACAGAAAAGTTAAGGTAGTGGCTTTGCCCTTGTATATACAACGAAGATACATCGGTTTTATAGAGGAAATAAATATGAGTCATATTAAAAAATATATCATTAAAGAGGCGACTAGGAAACGCTGTCAGATCATTCCTGTGAGCCAAGAAATTCTTAAAGAGTTTCGGTCGATTAGTTTGGAGCTTTATCATCTAATGTATGAAGCGGATGCTATTGATTTTTGTGTATATATCCGTATTAGCGATGAGATAGTGAAGTTTATTAAACCGAATGAGTTGAGCAAAGAGCTATTAGCTCAAGTTTGGAATGCGATTCAAAAGCCGAATTCCGATGTTGAAGTTTGCGTAAGGAATAGAGATATACCGCGATTTCAGCGGTTGATTGATCGCATTAGAAAGCAAAAAATAAATGCTTTATTAGAAAAAGATCCTAGTCTTGACCCTCAGGCTTTACATGTATTTGCGGATCTCAGTTCCGCAAGCCAAATGATTGTGAGAGGTGGAATTAATGAAAATCTTGCAAGAAAAGTAACCGCAGCTGCATCTTATATGGTTTCCAATTTAATGAATAATGATGTGGCTATGGGCACGTTGAGTCGAATGATCTATATCGATCCAACTCTCTATGATCATAGCGCTTCGGTAGCAATGTTTTCGGTCATTATGGCTACAAGGCAATTGGAAAAAAAGTTGTCTCAAAAGGACGCAGTGGTTCTGGCTCAGTGTGGTTTGTATCACGATACCGGTAAATCCTGCGTGCCTAGCTGTATTCTTAATAAACCAAGTTCTTTTACGCCGAGTGAATACAAAGTGATGCAGACCCATACCATTCTTGGTCATAAGGAATTGATGGCAGCCATTGAAGTTGGTGCTCCTATTGACCCCCTTGTTGCTAGGGTTGCGGTTGAGCACCATGAGCGTTTTAATGGACATGGGTATCCATATGGCCGGCGTGGGAGGGCTGAACATGATAGTAATAATGGTATTCATTTATATACTCGTATCGTTTCCATTGCTGATGCCTACTCAGCACTTTTAATGAAAAGAGTCTATAAGCCCGCCCTTGAGCCGCAAGAGGCAATCCGACTTATGTCGAAGAATGCTGAAAAAGATTTTGACGCAGAAATTTTCCGTACCTTTGTGACAGGTTGTGAAAAAAGTCTGCATAAAGTGACTGTTCAGCGAAAGGCTAGCTAGCTTTTTTCACGGTGTAAAATAGCTCCTTAGCGGAAACATATTTTTAAATATTTAGTATGTTGGTACTCTGTGGGTGACGTGGAGCTTTTGGTTAATTTCATATTTAGCGTTAATTTCTGGTGAATTAAAAGTATCTGATATGTTTTTAAATTGTATTTCCCTCTTGGCTGATATCGCTCTTTCCGTCTAAACTCCGAGTCAGAAATAATCGGAAGGTCATAGCCATGCAAATAGTAATGAAGAGGCTTCAACCCAAATCTGTATGGCATATTGTCGTCTTGGGTTTTATGGTTGTCTTAATTCCTATGATGATTTCGATGATTCATGGAGCCAGAACTTTTGAAGACCAGGCTGACTTAAGTGAGCGTACTTTGGTTGAAGTGGTTGATATGACCCGTAATAGGCAGTTAATGGAAGAACAGCTGCGTGCCATGGAGCGTTCCACCCGGCAATTTCAATTGTTGGGAGATCCCCTACTCATCAAAATATTCGAAGGCCAGCATAGTCGTTTCCTTGAAGCCACTCAGAGTCTGGGGGTGGTCTTGGGGGACCATGTTAAATTGAACACCTTGGTCCCCATGGAAGCGCAGATAAGCCAAATCGATATGGTTATTCATCAGAAACCAGTACCGCAGGAAGAATTAAAAAGTCTCATTCAGAACTTCTCGCAATTGACCGGTTTGGCCCAGATGCTGTGGGAAGAAACCGACGCTCGAGTCAATCAACACCTTAAAGGAACCCGAGAGCAGGCCATGGAGGCTCAGGGCTACCTGTGGTTGCAATTTTTTTCAATGATGCCTGCGACCATCTTGTTAGTCATCGTGTTTACGGTGCTTATTAACGCTCCAGTGAAACAGCTTGATCGAGCTATTCATACACTGGGAGATGGTAATTTCACTGAACCAGTTGCAATAAAAGGCCCCCGTGATTTTCGTTTGCTAGGGCAAAGGCTGGAGTGGCTCCGTACCAAATTAGCGGATTTAGAGGCGCAAAAGCAAAAGTTTCTCCGTCATATGTCCCATGAGTTAAAAACTCCGTTGGCTTCTTTACGGGAAGGGGTAGAACTTTTGACCGATGAAATCCCCGGTAAACTGACAGCCGGCCAGAAAGAAGTGGTTGGGATTATAGAGAAAAATGTCCATCAGTTTCAGCATTTGATTGAGAACTTATTAGATTTTAATCTGGTTTCAGGCAACTCTAGGATCATTAAAGATGATATTACTGTACCGGATTTCGTTAAAGAAGTGATATTGTCTCATAAGTTAATTGCTTCAACTCGCAATGTTAGTTTTGCCTGTAATGGCGAACTACTTATGATTCGGGCAGATCGAGGTCGTCTGAGGACGGCCCTTGATAACCTAGTCTCTAATGCAGTGAACTATTCACCGGCAAATGGGCAGGTTGCTATTAGCTGGCGGTTTGAAGGTGACATGTTGAAGTTGACCGTAGATGACGATGGACCTGGCGTTGCTGAAAGTGATCGGCAACGAATTTTTATACCGTTTTATCAGGGAGCGGCTCAAAGACAGGGCCCCATTAAGGGGTCGGGCATTGGACTTTCTGTAGCCGCAGAATGTGTTAAAGCCCATAAAGGGCAACTGGAAATTCTTCCTTCGACAAAATCGGGGTCTTGTTTTCAGATGACGATTCCTATTACCTGAGGAGAAGAAATTGGTCTGGATATGTCGATCAATATTGCTTGCCGTTATCATGATGCATCAAGGATGCTCGTTGATAGATTATGAATGGGAAGATGATCCTTTTTGGCCACCTTACCAGCCACAGACTATTGCAGATGCTAATAGAGTTGAAAGCTGGTTGGATTATGCTCACTACCTGCAGAATGCTAGTAAGCAGACTTTGGACCGCGAGAATCGTTATTTAGAGCGTTTGCGCTATCCAACCGTCGTTGAAAGACTGCGTTTAGCGATGGTGCGAAGTCATTATATGGAGAATCCAAGTTATCTGGCTAGGTCCCAGTCTGATCTTGCCAAGTTACGACATGATCCTATGTTGAAAAGGCCAGTACGATATCTAGCAGAACTGTTGTGGATGCAATCATTGCAGGGTGCACGACAAATGGCTTTGTTAAGGCAGGTGAAGAAAGAAAAGAAAATGCGTATCGACTTAGAAGAAAAACTGAAGAAAATTTCTCAGTTAGAAAAAGATTTAGGAGAGCGGGCTCATGGTGTTTCTTCTGCGGAAACTTCTGTGAATTCTGTTCAAATTAAAGCTAAGAAATGATAAACGGGATGAACGACTTTTTTTAGAATAGAGCATGATAGAAAAGTTAAAAAGGAGAAGGGATGAACCGGAAAAAACGCATACTATTGGTCGATGATGATGTCGGTCTTTTGCGACTGTTGACCATGAGGCTTGAGGCACAGGGATATGAAGTTTTTCCATCTTCAAACCCTAGTGAGGCGAGAAATCGCTTGCGGCTGCTCCGTCCCGATTTACTTATAACAGACCTGAGAATGGACGGCATGGACGGCATGGAGCTGTTTCGGTGTGCCAATCAAAGTAATCCTGGAATGCCGGTTATATTGATTACTGCTCATGGTTCTATACCAGATGCCGTCGCTGCAACTCAGGAAGGTATTTTTTCTTTCATTCCAAAGCCTATTGATAAAAATGCATTGTTACAGACTATCGCTAAGGCATTGAAAGCATCTGGGCCATTGTCGGAAACTACTGAGGATATAGGTAGTGAACAATTTATTGCTCGCAGTGCGATTATTAATGAGCTCCTTACCAAAGCGCGCTTGATGGGTCGCTCTGATGTCAGTGTTTTAATTCGTGGGCAAGGTGGGGTTGGTAAATCTCTACTTGCTGAAGTGATTCATAGCGTAGGGAGTCGTAAAGATCGTCCTTTTATTTCTTTCGATTGTCGAGATCGGCAGCCGCAAGAATTGGAAATGGAGTTATTTGGGACTCATCAATCTGTGGCAGGATATACTCGTGAAGGAGCTTTGAATGAAGCTGAGGGCGGCACCCTACTGTTAAAAGAAATTTCTGCTATGCCGATGAATCTTCAATCACGTTTAGTGAGAGTTCTGGTAAATGGGAAGTATCGTCCTTTGGGGGCTGGTGAAGATCGTGATGTATCAGTGCGGGTGTTAGCGACAACAAGAGTAGATTTAGATGAAGCTCTAAAAGAAGGTTTGATTCGAGAAGATCTATATTATCAACTGAATGTTGTGTCTTTAGATGTGCCTTCTCTTGAAGAGCGTCCTGAAGATATACCTCTGTTGGTAAATCAATTTCTAAAAGAAATTGTCGGTAAACATGGTAGTGAAGTCAATTCGATGGCACCAGGAGCCATCGAACTTTTGACCAGTGCTCGGTGGCCAGGTAATGTCCGTCAGCTTTATCAGGTGATTGAACAATTGGTTGCTTTGACCACTAGTCCTGTTATTCCGACGAATCTGGTTGCTCAGGCTATTGCCTTTGAAAAAGAAGAATCATTATCTTTCTCAGAAGCCCGTAGTGAATTTGAAAGAGATTATTTGATTCGCTTATTGCAACTATCAGAAGGCAACGTATCGCGAGCTGCTCGGTCTGCAAAAAGGAATCGCACTGATTTTTATAAGCTATTAAATCGGCATAAGATTGAGCCAGGGATGTTCAAGAAGAAAACTTCAGCGCTTGGTGCTACTTAGATTGTATTGAGTCTTGCACACTAAAAAAGGTTTCCCGCTTGTAAGCGAGAAACCTTTTTTTCATTTCAGTTTTTTTAATCTATGAGTTCGACCTTTAGTTTAGAATGCGTTTTCGCTTTATAAGCTTTGAATGTTCGGGCAGGATTAGATCTGTTCTTGAGGCTTTTATATCTGTCTCTATCGTGACGACCATCATTGGGGTTACCTGGATTAGGGATTTCATTTTCGTATCCTCCATCATCACCAGGTGGCGGGTTTGGAGTCGTTTGATCGCAAGGAGTATTGGGCATGGTTATATCCCATTGGAAGCGATACCGGTCTCCTCCTCGAAATCTGAATTCTCCCCAGCCATCTCGGGCTTGCCAGCGGTACTGTTGGGGGTTCTCGATCCAACAATTAGAATCGTTTTCCCAGTATATAGTATGATTATTGATCGTAATTCTTTCCACTTGAAGAGGGTTTGGAGAAGAAATATCTAGATTGTTGAGTTGATCGGAAACGCGAGGTACTTCACCTAGTGCGCCACCGACTTCAATACCGCCGCCCACTTCAACATCTGCTACAACAACTTCACCATCTACCACCCTGAATTCGGCGTAGGCTATCTTGCATAGAAATAGACATCCTATGACCATTAAAAAATTTTGCATAACTTATTCCTTTGGCAAAAGTTGAAAATCAAAGCCTCTACCGACCCTGAACCATGTGGTTACTCGGATACCCAAGATCATAAGTCAAAGAAAATCATATGCGTAAAGCAAGACTGGCAAAGAGTCTATTGAAATCGGGTGCATAGATCATATCCTGCTTATGGCTTGATGCATTAGTGTGCCAAATGGATATGTTTGGTAACTCAAGTAAGAATGAATTAATTTTGTTAATTACATGTGAATAAGATTGTAAATCATGGATTTACCAGAGGTCGCTGGATGCTTGTTTAATCGATCTGGAGTTCAATTTACAAGAATCTTTGGCTTTAGTGGATATCTTTATATGGGGGGTAAAATTAAGGCTGGTAAAAAGTTCATAGAACCCTCTTTCCAGCCTAACTTAAGTGGGATTTACGCTTGACCCATCTTACGTATTTGCTTTGCTAATCTTTTTCGAGCCATAGCGCTCTTTTTCTTGCGTCTTATAGATGGCTTTTCGTACTCTGTACGGCTTCTAACTTCACGGATAGTTCCCGCATTCTCAACTTGCTTTTTAAACAGCTTAAGCAACAACTCTATGGGCTGGCCATCACGGGCTACGATACCTGGCATTCATACCTCTTTTCTATAGTGAACATGATTTCCTTCAGCTCACTCGTTTTAAAAATAACCCTCCACACGGGGGTATACTGTTAGCACTTATCGGACTTGCGCGCAAATCCTTGATAACAAAGCCTCTCAGGGCTGTATGGGCCTAACAATAATCACTTAATTATATGATGACAACCCTAAATTATAATGTTTGGGTAGATAGTAAAGAAAAAAGTGGAAGATCAATGATATCAGGTAGGAATCGTACCATTTCTTTATGTCGTAATGACGCCTGAGGGCTAGAAAGCCCCCTTAATATCACTAGGACGCCTTTTTGGCGGCCTTCTTCGGGCGTGATTTCTTAGGCATAGGGGTCACTGTACCTTCGGACATATGCTTGGAACATACCTCTACCCAATTATGAGAATGGGCAGCCTTATAACTGGCTGGTGCACCTCTTTCCCATTCCGCTTGGGTAGAAAAACGACGAGCAGCCTTAAGGCAACGCTTTTCAGACCAGGGAACTTTCTGTTTTTGGTTGTTATTCATTCCTGGTTGGGATGGAGTAGGTTTCTTTTCTTTTTTCTCATTTTCTTCGGACATGATTGTTCTCCTATAGAGGTATCCAGGCCACATGGCGATGAAAAGTTATGGTCGGAACTTTAGGTCGGTTGATCTCCCTATTGTTAGGGTTATCTGGAAGTGATTTAATACTGATAATCATAACATATAGGACCGAATTTTGCCCCTTATATGATGGAAGCAAATGGTAAAGGATGGATTTGATATTTAGGGGGGTAACTTGTAATTAGTTAGCTATTCTAATAGTTAGCAAGTAACTCGGTCTCAGCCGAGATTTTCCGTTGTCTTAATGCTTTATTTACAGCGCTTAATAACTGATCATGCGGACATGGTTTGGTTAGCCACGCTGCAATGCCCATTGCGAGCATTTGTTCTCCAGTTGGCTGACTTAAGGATCCTGTGATAACTATGACTGGAACATGATGATGTTCTTGACTAATATCAGAAATAAGAGTCAAGCCGGAACCGCCATTCATAGAAATATCAGTAATGATTACACCAATGGATCTGAGAGTCATGATCTCGTTGGCTGCTTCTCGTGATTCGGCTTCGAATACGGGAAGATCAAACTCTTCTAGAGATAATGAAATAAGGCTGCGCATTTCAGGTTCATCATCAACAACAAGTATACCTTCTCCCGGAACAAAGTTATCTACTTGCACGATTTCACTCTTTTGAGGCCACTTTAATTCATAGATCGTTCCTGTGTTACTGGTTTCTACAAGTTCAATATCACCACCAACATGTCGCAAGTTGTGTCGGACTGCATCCATCCCAACACCGCGACCTGAAACATCCGTCGCTACTTCCTTTGATGAGAAACCTGGGTGACATAAAATGTCCATTAAAGCTTTATTAGTAATGGTTTTAGGATCAAATGGTTCCAGTTTACGGTCGGTTGCAACTTCCAATACCTTATCTGCGTTAATGCCACCACCATCATCACGAAACGTTACTTGCCAGCTGTCGTCGAATGAGTTGACCTCCAGGGTTAGCTGCCCGTATTCAGATTTACCACTTTTCAGCCTTTGATCGGAAACTTCAATTCCATGATCTATTGAGTTATGAATCAGATGAATCAGAGCGTGTTTCAGGACAATAAGATCTTCACCTGTGAGTCCCTCATCTGCAAAAACATCGAGGTGCACCTGTTTTCCTAGTTCAGAACTTAGTGCACTGACGGATTTGTTTAAGCTTGAGATATAAGAGTCCCATGGGAAACTAGAACTCTGGTGTTTTTTAGGTTCATTTGCTTTTGGGGCTCCGGTCCATATTTGATGTAAATGTTCTAATCCATTTACCAGTGATAAGCCCTTGCGATATAGCTCACCAATGTCAATGTCTTCTACTTTCGTTTTATTGTCTCTGAGATCTGCTGCAGTGGTCTCAGCTTCGTGAGCGAAGTAATTAAGAAAATCGAAATTATGTGATCTTACGGCCCCTTTAATGGTATGAAGTTTGCGGAAAAGAGCATTTAAGTCAGTGTGGTTTATGGCTTCAATGTCTTTTAAGGATTCCATTGCCATGGGAACTATTTCACTTAATGAGCTGCCAACAGCTTCTCGATCGTGAGGGTCAGTGAGTAGAGTCTGAATATTGTCGAGTGCCTCAATCACCTGACCATGAGCATGGTTACCACCGTCTGTCATGACATCGACATTTACATCGGTAATATCGGTGAATGTCACCACGATATGTTCAATCGAATCATTCTCAAGCATAGGAGCATAACTAAGGCTCAAAGTAATGAATTTTGTGTTTCCATCTACCTCGCGATGATATTGAATATGTTTGGGTGCGTAGTCCATAATGTCGTGGAATTGTCTGGCTACCACAAGGTTGAATGCTGTGACGAGGCAGTCTTCAAGCTTATCATATTTAGGCTGTTCCTTTGTTCTCTTTAGATCAGGGAAGAGAACTGACATAATAGGGAGATTTAGTACTTCTTTTTGGTCTAGAATACTTAAGGATGATTTAGAGAACCCTTCTTTAATGGTTAGTTTTCGATCGATGACTAACAGTCCTTCTGTGATTGAATCTAGAATACTATTAACGTGATATTTTTCTTTTAATAGCTCTTCGCCAGTTTCTTCGATTTTACCTTCAAGGTTTTTAGAGTAATTTTCAAGCCTTTGATATGATTCTTCAAGGTTGTTAGCCATTTGGTTAAAGCTTTCAGTTAGAATACCAATTTCGTCAGAGCGGGGTGTGAGATTAACCCGGGCTTTTCTATTACCTAACCCCATTTTTTCGGCTGCTTTTGCCAAGGCTGAAATAGGTTTAGAAATTGAAGAAGCTATCATCATAGCAACGATCAGGGCAAAGAAAACTGAAGCAATGAGAGACATCAAAATAGATTGTAGGAATTCATCTTGTATTTGTTGTATTTTTTGCTCGTTTGAGGAAATGGTCTGATTAGGTTTTACTGACGGCGATCCATTATGATTTACAATTTGTTTGATTGAACCAGTTGCTTCGGGGGACGTTTTGTTTTCGCCATCCAAAATAGATTTTTCGTTGAGTATGGATTCCACTCTCGACATGGATTTTAGGTAAATGAACGCAGAGGAACTTACGAGTGATCCAGCGGCCAGCAAAGCCACTAGAAGTATCAACCTTGTTCCTAGGGATTTCATTAAGATAACCTTCCTTTTCAACATTACCCGGTCTTGTTTCGGTACCTATGAAAAGAACTTTCGATACCTTTAGGTAAGAAAAAGGCTCTAGGATTTCAATAACATGTTAGCTGCGCCCCCAGAGTTTTAGTGCTTTGTTGAGGCTCTCTATTTCTTCTCCTTGTTCTAGCCAAAGTAGTTCATTTTCCTCCAGTTCTTGCTCTAATTTGATTCTCTGTTCGGATAGATTTTTATGGCCTTGAAAGTTAGAGGGGTCAATTTTAATGGCCTCATCTTCTATTTCCTGTATTTGGCACTTAATCAACTCCTGTTTTTCTTCCAATTTGTCCTGCTGCCGTTCAAGTTTTGTTTTTTGTTGTCTGGTTTTTTTCACTTCTTCATGGCTTACCTTGATTTGAGATACTTGTTTGGTTGGATTGGGCTCTGTTGCTTGTTCAGATGGCTGATCTCCCTGTAATACATCAGGAAAACCAGTTTTAGACGCTGCTGCTTGATAATCGGATAGGTCTCCTTCAAATAATCGAGAACGACCATCAGGAAGCATCACAAAGACATGCGAACACAGCGAATTGATAAAGTTACGGTCATGACTTACGAAAATTAAGGTTCCATCCCATTTCTGCAGTCCATCAATGAGAACCTCCACGCTTGTCATATCTAGGTGATTAGTGGGTTCATCCATGAGGAGCAGATTGCCTTTTTTGGCCAACATGCAGGCCATGCCGAGTCGGTTCTTTTCTCCACCAGATAAGACACCGGCAGTTTTGAAAACATCATCACCGCTAAAAAGCATTGAGCCCAGTAATTTTCTAGCATCAAGCTGTCCTATTTCAGCAGTGGCTGCTAGAACATTTTCCAACAAGGTCTTGTCAGAAGCTAATGACAAGTGTTGGTCTTGAGCAAAGTAGCGAGGCTGTACTTTATGCCCTTCTTCTACTTCTCCTTGCAAGGCAGGTATCGTGCGGGCCATGGTTTTGATTAGTGTTGATTTACCAATTCCATTGGCCCCAATCACGGCGATTTTTTGTCCCTTTTCTACATCAAGGTTGATATCTGTAGCTAGTGGTTGACCTTGCTGGTAACCGATAGCTAAATCTTCGACTTTTAGCACGAGCCGGCCTGAATGCTGAGCTGGCGGAATCACTAGCCCTAAACTAGCATCACTCTCGGCTGGCGAAAATCCTGCCTCCAGTTGTCTTAATCTATTAATCATTTTTACTCTTGATTGAGCTTGTTTTGCTTTTGTGGCCTTGGCTCCGAATCGTTCGACGAATTTTTCATGTTCAGCCCGGCGCCGCTGCAATTGAGCCAGTTGAGCCTGCTCCATTTCCATCTGAGCTTCTTTTTGTTCCATGAATTGATCGAAGTTGCCTTTATATAGTTTTAATACACCTTGATTGAGGTGCAGGGTTTGGTCAGCAAGGCGATTGAGTAGTGAGCGATCGTGAGAGACAAATATTAATGTGCCTTTGTATTTCTGCAACCAAGATTCAACCCAAGCCAAGCTAGGCAGATCGAGGTGGTTAGTGGGTTCATCAAGTATCAGTAGCTCAGGTTCATGGATAAAGATTTTTGCTAGTTCAAGTCGCATCCGCCATCCCCCGGATAACTCCTGAGGGTCTTGATCAAGGTTTTCACGGGCAAAGCCTAGACCTGTGAGGATCCGCTCTGCTTTTGCCGTTAGACTATACCCGCCTTCATGGCGAAAGAGGCTTTCAACATCGTCGTAGTGACTCAAGTTTTTGGGTGACGGATCAGCGGTCATGAGCTCTAGAGCTTTTTCCAGCTGGAGCTTTAGTTTTTGAAGTGTTTGTGCACCGGTCTCACATTCCCCTATGATTGAGGGTTTCGGGGCAGGGTTGGGTTCTTGGGGTAGATAGCCGATTTGTCGCGATCGACCGAGGATGACTTTCCCTGAATCAGATTCCTCGAGGTCACACATGATGTTAAGTAACGTGGTTTTCCCAGCGCCATTACCACCGACTAAGGCAATATTACCTCCTTCTGGCAGTGTCATTGTTAGGCTATCGAATAGAACCTGTCCGGCAAAGCTTTTACTTAGATTTTCCAGATGTATCATAAATTCCTCTTTCACATGCCATTCCGCCTGGATGTGAATATCATGAAGGTTGATTGGTGTCTCGATAAACCTGAATTAAGTCTGAATTAATGAAGATAAATAACAAGGGTGAAGTGTTCAATAGGAGTGCAGGTTTTGATAAAGGTGGAGCCATAGGCAAGGCTTTAATCTTAATATTCTTCGATAAACCTACTTAATTTGAGCTAAACTTCATTTCTTCTTTGAATCAATGATTTTTATGCTTTAGAACAAAAGGAAGCATGTAAAGAATACTGGTGTGTGATCCTGTTTTCATTTCAACAACTGTTTGATTATGATACATCTTCGCTCTGGGATCCTATCCCACACCATTTATTAGGAGGTAAATATGGGTGAACAAGTCCTGTTTGAGGGTGATGCGCTGAAATGTCTACGTATTGAAGGGGACATTGCGGAAATCATTTTCGACCTGAAAGGTGAGTCTGTTAATAAGTTCAATGCACTTACTGTGACTGAACTTGGGCAGGCTGTCGACTCAGTTAAGAAAGAAAGTGGTCTAAAAGGTCTACTTTTATCGAGTCAGAAAGATGTTTTTGTTGTTGGTGCAGATATAACTGAGTTTTTGGGGCTTTTTGAAACTACAGATGAAGAGCTGTCTGTTTGGCTGGAAAAAACTCATGGAGTTTTTAATGCCATTGAAGATTTACCTTTTCCCACAGTCACGGCGATCAATGGTATTGCTCTAGGTGGCGGTTTCGAGGTTTGCTTGACCACCGCATTTCGCATAG
>MDTC01099232.1_pt1 | contig 17260 bp, 16 predicted proteins | sample 811181 | NCBI WGS metagenome assembly MDTC01 (sample SAMN05326644, study PRJNA326480) | marine metagenome | isolation source: seawater | place: Pacific Ocean: North | collected 2011 | reverse complement strand
ATCTGCAAGTCTATCACGATCTAATTCTAAACCAGTCATGTAAATAGAAATACGTGGAGCAGATGGAATTTTATTTTCACTGTTGTCACGCAAAATATGTCCAACTTGCCTTGTAATATCACCATACATTACAGGCACTTGTACTAAATTACCTTTACCATCTTTATAAGAAAAATTACTCATCAGTCTAATCAACTGAGTAATGTATCTTCTTATCTGTCCATCGTAAAAATGTTGCATTAATTATCTGCCTTTGGTTTAAGTGCATCTTTAAGACTTTGTCTTTCTTTAACAACTTCACCACCAATAGTGGTTTGTTTAGTATTATTAATAAAGTCTGTTTTGTATGTATTTCTATTATCAGTATTTGTAAGAGTCATTCTTACACCATCTTCCATCTTAACCCAACGTTGTCCGTCGTATCTAAATAATCTATTAGGCATAAAATCTGTCCTTAGGAAATAATCCCCTTTAGTTTGTGTTAATGGGAAAGATGCTCCAAATCCAAATTCTTCTCCGTTTGGTGGAATACCGTCACCAAGTAAGTAACCTTGATATCCTTCTCTGTCAGGAGTTTCATTAACTCTACTTGCATCTAATTGGCCACTGTTTATACTTGCATCAATAGTAGTTTCGTCAGCAGTTACAAGTTCTGGATTACCTTCTGCATCTGTTTGTAATGTGTAAAGATGTGTAGTATCGTAACCTGACTTAGGTGCATCTGCTTCTGCTTGTTGTATAACAGCATTATTAATTTGCATTTCCTTTTCATATGTAGAAAGTACGTCACGTAATGATTGTGAACTGCCTTCTTCTGCTGGAAGATCAAGTATTTCTTTAAATTCTTGTGAGTCAACAATTTGTTTTAGTTTGACTCTATATAAATGAGGATACCAAGTTTGTGTAAATCCTTCTGCGGCTCTGTTTACATCTTCTACAACATAAAAACGTTTTAGTGCAACCTTAAAATCATTAAGAGCGTGTTCGTCTTTTAAATGCGGAAGTTCAAATACATCACCTGGCATAATTTTTCTACCAAGAGTTTTAACACTGTAATTAATAGGTATAGTCATAAACAGTGTATCATTTGTTAAAAATAAACCAAATTGACTCATATCAAAGTCAACATCTTGCACATTGTAAATACCGCGAATTACGTAGATGTTAGGGTCATACTTTCTATCCCTATTTTCAAGGAATAGCATATCCTGTATGTTAGTTTCTTTTACTGCATCATATCGAGGTGCTGTAGGTGTAGCATCTTCTTCATCAGGATTTGAAGGTCCTAAGTATTTGTGTACAAAGACGTCTGTTCCCCCTACTGTAAACATCTCTGTTACAGTCTTATCAAGGAACTCGTAATCTTTGCCTTTTTCCGGCTTGTATAAACTCAATCTTGGCATAACATTAGTATTTATCGATCGCATAAATACAAGTGGAGACCTTGATTATATGGCTATAAACACTACACAAAAACAGGAAGTATTTGATTATGTAGAGGCTATGCTCGGCGGCGGAATGATCGACGTTGAGTTAGATCCTAAGCATTATGAAATATCATTAAGATCAGCATTAGACAAATTCCGTCAAAGAAGTGATAATTCTGTTGAAGAATCTTATATGTTCTTAACAACAGTAATTGATCAGAATGATTACATACTTCCAGAAGAAGTAATTGAAGTACGTAAAATATTCCGTAGATCAATTGGCTCAAGAACAGGTGGCGGAGACGGTGGCACACTGTTTGAACCTTTCAACCTTGCATACACAAACACGTATTTGTTAAGTTCATCTAACATGGGCGGTTTAGCAACTTACAATCTATTTGCAGGTTATCAAGAACTTGTAGGACGTATGTTTGGTAGTTTTATTGAATTTAAATGGAATACTACTACACACAAACTTACTATACTACAAAGACCAAGAGCAGAAGAAGAAGTTCTGTTATATTGTTACAACTATAGACCAGACAGCGAATTGTTTAAAGACTATCTTGCAAAGCAGTGGATCAAAGATTATACACTTGCAAAATGTAAGTATATGCTTGGTGAAGCAAGAAGCAAGTTTGCCACTATTGCAGGTCCACAGGGTGGATCAACACTTAACGGTGATGCATTGAAAAATGAAGCAGTAGCAGAAATGGATAAACTTGAAGAAGATCTTAAAACACAGGTTGCAGGCGGTGTTGGCTATGGTTTCACAATTGGCTAAAAAGTACTTGACTTTTCAATAAATCTATATTAGTATAGTAATTAATAACACGAACGTAAGGAATCTCAATGAAGAACATTATTGGCTTATCAATATTAGCAATGATTCTTGTGGGGTGTTCAGGACATCTTGGACCAGATCCACAAGTTAAGTTTGGCAAAAAATGTGCTGTAAAAGAGAATGGATCGATTGTATATTCATACATTTGGTTGCACAGCAAAGATGTTGAACTTGAAGCAGATAAAGAGACTTGTGAACTAATCAAAAAAATAGGCAAGTAAAATGATAATTGGAATCTGTGGTTTAATTGGTAGTGGTAAAGATACTGTTGCACAATATCTAATAAACAACCATAACTTTGAAAAGATCAGTTTTGCTGATAAACTAAAAGATGCTGTATCCACAATGTTTGATTGGGATCGTGATTTGCTTGATGGTAAAACTGACGAATCAAGAGAATGGCGTGAGCAAGTAGACCCATATTGGACCGCAGAAACCGGTGAAGAAATCACACCAAGACTTGTATTACAAAAGTTCGGTACAGAATGTATGCGTCAAGGCTTTTATGACGGTATATGGGTAAGTCTTACGAAACAACATATTCTTAAAAATCCTAAAAAACATTTTGTTATTCCTGATGTTAGATTCCCCAATGAAGCAAAAATGCTTTATGAAGTTGGTGGTGAAGTTTGGCGTGTAAAACGTGGAGAAGATCCACTTTGGTTTAGAATATATCAAGATGTTGGTGTAGAACCAAAAGATGTGCATTCAAGTGAGTGGGCATGGGCACACACTAAATTTACAAATGTTGTTGAAAATAATGGAACACTTGATCAACTTAAAAATCAGGTTCAAGATCACCTTGTTTCCAGCGGACGCCTGCTCTCTGCATAACAATCTGACAATTAGCACAAACAGTTTTTAAGTTATTCATCCTACAGTTGTTTAGATCACCATCTATATGATATACTCGTAACTGCTCTTTAACTTCTGCTTTGAAATTACACTTCTCACAGTGCTTCTTTTGACGATAACCAGCCAAGTACCATTTTGGTTTACCTTTTCCAGCACCGGAGTACCTTATGCAAGTGTCACACCTTGTCCTATAAAAGGTTTTATTACCTTTTTTGTAATTAACTGCAACAGGTCTCTTACCGCACTCGCATAAAGGTCTCATATTGTATTTACCTGCCCTTTTTATGCCCTTTTGTTTGTGTGATTTTGGCTAAATTATACGAGAGTTGTATAAATACATATAATAAAGTTCAACAGGAGAACACAAGATGGCAAATTTAGTATCACCAGGTGTATCGGTTAGCGTAATAGACGAATCGTTCTATACCCCCGCTGAACCAGGTACTACCCCAATGATTTTTGTTGCTACTGCACAAGATAAAGCAAACGCAAGTGGCACAGGAACAGCAAGAGGAACTACAAAGGCAAATGCTGGCGTACCGTTCTTATTAACTTCACAAAGAGATTTATCAGACACATTCGGAGATCCATTATTTTATACGGATTCAAACAACAATCCAATACACGGTGGAGAATTAAACGAATATGGTCTACAAGCGGCTTATTCATATTTAGGCGTTAGCAACAGAGCATTCGTTGTTAGAGCAGATATTGACTTAGGCGAATTACAAGCAACTGCAACAGCACCAGCGGCTAATCCAAAAGATGGCACTTACTGGTTTGACACACAGATTTCAAGATTTGGAATTTTTGAGTGGAACGGCAACGGCGCACAGACAAAAGGTGGTCAGCAGTTTACAAACAAAGTTGCTACTGTAATTACAGACAGCACAAAATTAGTAGGCGGACAAAGCACAGGCGCTCCTAAACCTTCTGTTGGACAAATAGGGGACTATGTGGTTGTAGCAACTACTACTATTAACAAAACATTTTACAAAAACTACGAAGGTACTTGGGTAAAAATTGGAACTGATGCCTGGATTGCATCTTGGCCAGTAGCAATTGGTTCTGCATCTAACCCAACAGTAACAAGTGGTAAAACTTTAACTATCAACGGTGACACAATCACTGCTGGTGCAGACGCGGCGTCAGTTGTAACTGCAATTAACACAGCAGGTTCTGGTAACGGTTACAAAGCAGAACTTATTGATAGTAAAATTAATTTATTCTCAACAGATGGTACAAACTTGGTTGTTGCAGATGGTACAGGATTAGCGGCTGAGATTGGGGTTACAGCGGCAACTTACTATGCACCACAATTAAGTGTTGGACCACACACTTCAATTCCAGAGTTTAAATCAACTGATGCAAATCCAAGACCAAGTGGATCTATTTGGTTTAAAACAACAGATCAAAACTTAGGTGCTAAACTTTCAGTTAAAGAGTGGAATGACACTACAAAACTTTGGGTTACAAGAAGTGTACCAGTTTACGAAAGCAACCACGTTGCACTGAAAAACTTAGACAGTACAGGCGGCGGTGTAAATCTTTCAATAGATACTCACTATGCACAATCAAATGTAACTGAAGGCACAGACAAAGAGTTTGACTTTACGTTGTTCAAACGTTCAAACACAGGTTCAACTAAGATTGTATCTGATGTAATTGCAAGTCAATTAAGTGCTTCAACTTATACATTTACTATGCAAGAATCAATTACAAATCAAGCAACACTAAACGCGGCAGTAACAGTAAGTGTAACAACTACTGGTGCATCAGGAGATGCTGATGAAGTAGCAGGCCAAATTAATGCGGCAGGCTTTACTAACATTGTTGCAAGTGTTGATAGTTCAAACAAAATTGTAATTGAACACAATGACGGTGGAGACATTAGAATTGTTGACACTTCAGGTTTATTAACATTAGCAGGTTACACACCATACGTTGATGCAAACACAGGTACAGCAAACTTATATTATGTACCAGGTACATCAAGTGCTACTAATCCTAAGCAGTACATGGCGTCTAACTGGCAAACACTTTCATACACAGCAAGTGACGATGCTCCGACACAAACAGCAGAAGACGGTCAGTTGTGGTACAACTCAATTGTAGACGAAGCGGACATTATGATCCACAATGGTACTACTTGGGTAGGTTACCAGAACTACAATTCAGGTAGTGTTAACTACAATACAACATCACCAGATGGTCCGATTGTGTCAGCAACAGAGCCAACTAAACAATCAGATGGTTCAAATCTTGCAGACGGTGATATTTGGATTTCAACAGCAGACCTTGAAAATTACCCAATAATTTACCAATACAACGGTACTACTTTAAAATGGGTATTAAGAGATAATGCAGATCAAACTACAGACAACGGTGTATTATTTGCAGACGCAAGATACAATACATCAGGTGCTAACAGTGGCACAGCAGGAACTATTAAAGACTTGTTAACAAGTAACTACTTAGATCCAGATGCTCCAGATCCTGCACTATATCCAAAAGGTATGATGCTTTTCAATCTAAGACGTTCAGGCTTCAATGTTAAGAAATTTGTACGTAACTACATTGACACTGCTGAAGACAATGGTAGACAAGCAGACGAGTCAATGAGTGCTTACTATCCACACAGATGGGTAACTGAAAGTGCTAACCAACAAGACGGTTCAGGTACATTCGGTCGTAAGGCACAGAGAAAAGTTGTAGTACAGGCTTTACAAGCATTAATGAACAGCAACCAAGAGATTAGAGATAACGAATCAAGAATCTTTAACTTAATGGCAACACCAGGTTATCCAGAACTAATTGGTGAAATGGTATCACTTAACAATGACAGAGGATTAACAGCATTTATCGTTGGTGATTCTCCAATGAGATTGGCAAGCGATGCAACTACAATTAACAACTGGGCAACTAACGTAAATGTTGCAGTTGAAGATAACGACAATGGATTAGTTACAAGAGATGAGTACTTAGGTGTGTTTTATCCTAACTTATTCACAAGTGATAATGCAGGTAACAATGTAGTTGTTCCAGCATCACATGGTATCTTAAGAACTATTGCATTAAGCGATCAAGTTTCGTTTCCATGGTTTGCACCAGCAGGTACAAGACGTGGTGGCATAACTAACGCTTCGGCGGCTGGCTTTATTGATGGCGAAGGCGAATTTAAATCAATTGCTCTTAACGAAGGTCAAAGAGATACATTATACAGCAACGCAGTAAACCCTGTAACATTCTTAACAGGTGCTGGACTTGTAAACTTTGGTCAGAAAACAAGAGCCAAGAATGCAAGTTCGTTGGACAGAATCAATGTTGCAAGATTAGTGATTTACTTACGTTCACAATTAAACAAACTTGCTAAACCTTATATCTTTGAACCAAATGACAAGATCACAAGGGACGAGATTAAACAGCAAGTAGATAGTTTATTACTTGAACTTGTAGGTCAAAGAGCACTTTACGATTTCTTAGTAGTGTGTGATGAAAGTAACAACACACCAACAAGAATCGATCGTAACGAACTATATGTAGACATAGCGATTGAACCAGTGAAAGCAGTGGAGTTTATTTACATTCCATTAAGACTTAAAAACACTGGAGAAATAGCGGGCCTATAATATGATAAATAAAAGTAATAGGAGCACATAATGGCAATTTCATCACTCTCAAGGTTAACAGTTCCATTAGATTCAAATGCATCAGCATCGAATCAGGGATTGTTAATGCCAAAACTGCAATACCGCTTTAGGGTATCGCTTGAAAATTTCGGTGTATCGACTCCAACTACAGAGTTAACAAAACAAGTAGTTGATGTTTCAAGACCAAACGTATCCTTTGAGCAAATTACACTTGATGTATATAACTCAAAAGTATATTTGGCTGGTAAACATACATGGGAGCCAATCACACTTAACTTACGTGAAGACGTTTCAAACAATGTACAGAAACTTGTTGGTGAACAACTTCAGAAACAATTTGACTTTTTCGAACAGTCAAGTGCGGCATCTGGAGCAGACTACAAATTCGTTACAAGAATCGAAATACTCGATGGTGGTAATGGAGCCAATACAGCAGGTGTATTAGAGACTTTTGAATTGTACGGTTGTTATCTTGAGAGTGCAAACTACAATCAGTTGGCTTATGCTACATCAGACGCTGTGACAGTTGCACTTACAATAAGATACGATAATGCAATCCAAACACCACAAGGAACAGGTGTAGGTACAGCAGTAGGAAGAACTGTAAACACTCTCGTAACAGGTGGCGGTTCAGTTTAATATTAATTTATAAAAACAGTGAAAAAGGCGCTTCGGCGCCTTTTTTATTATCTACCCACTTTTCCCATTAGATAAATATTAGTATGGCAAACAAATTAACACCATTTCTTGATAATTTAGTAAGTGGAGCATTAAATCCAAAAGGTAATCTTGGTGACTATCAACACGCCGCAAGATTATATGTAGATGACGCATTTAAGTTTGCGCCTAAACAAAAGTTTTTATATCATGTTGCATTTAATATAAACAGAGATGCATCAGCAGTTATTCCACAACTAACTGAAAAGCATAGCAACACAATTAATATGCTTGTTAAAAGAGTTGACTTACCTAAGTTTGATATACAGACAGAAGTCAAACACAGTTATAATAGAAAAAGAGTTTTACAAAAAAGAATTGATTACAGTCCTTGCACTGTTACTTTCCACGATGATAATTTTGGATTAACAACAGCAATGTGGGAAGCATATTATAGATATTATTATAAAGATGGAAACTATGCATCAGTTGATCAAGCAGGTGCACCAACAACTGTAAGTGCGGCTTATAATAGAGCAAACACTTATGGTAGTGAAAAACAAAATTCATTTAGGTATGGTTTTGACAATGATAGTTTCAAACCTTTCTTTGACAGCATTATTGTATATCAAATGTCAAGAAAGAGATACACTGCATATACACTTGTTAATCCTATTATACAAAGTTGGCAACATGATTCAATGGATCAATCAGTAAGTGATCCTGTTGAAAGTTCAATGTCGCTTCAATTTGAAACAGTATGGTATTCAAGGGGTCCTGTTACTGAAGGCGCGGCTCCTAAAGGATTTGCAACTGAACATTATGATAAGACACCAAGTCCGCTTTCATTAGGTGGAGGTGGAACATCAAGTCTGTTTGGTGTAGGTGGTGTAGCCTCAGGTGCGGCTGATGTGTTTAATGATATCTCAAGTGGTAATGCATTTAGTTCACCTGGTGCATTGTTAGGCACAGTTTTAAAAGCGGCCAACACAGCCACTAATGCAAAAAGTTTAAGCAAAGACGGTATAAGACAAGAAGGCTTTGGAATACTTAAAGGTGCTATTGGAGATGTAGCAGGTATTAATGTTGGCGGAGTTGCTAACAGTGTATTTCCTAAAAGCGGAGGCAGTGGTGGATTAAACAGTATTACTCAAGCAGTAGCAGGTGTAAGTGCCGTTGCCGCTGTTGCAAATTTAGTTAACTCAACAAGTTTATCAGAAGCAAGAGAAACACTTACTAATAATCCTGATGCGTTAGCAGACTTAACAAAGTCAACAACATTTAAGAAGTCACATTTACAGGGTGGTGGCGATGCAAGTGTAAATGCAATCAATGAGGCATGGAACAATACCAGTGAAGCATTTAAAACTGCGGCAAACAATACAACATTAGATAATCTACCTAACATTATAAATGAGGCAACGTAATGACAACAAATTTACCTAACACACAAAAGCCTGATAGTAGTAATGAAGTAAAACAATTTTACAATCAGTACTATACAGGTTTTATAAATTTTCCAAGTAATGAAGTTGATGCAGTAATAGGTTTCTTTCAATCAAGAGGCTTTGAAAAAACATCTGCTATTGCTGTAGGTACAGCAATTTTACAACAAGCAAAAATTGATGATGTAAATGTTTTTGAATTAATTGATACATTAAAAAAACAAGACACTGTACAATTAAGTAATGTAGTTACAGAAATATTAAATTACAATAGACAAAAAATTAGTACATTAGGTTACAAAATTTCCAACACTGCCAATAGAACTGAATCACGAAACATAGAGGTGTAACATGGCCAAGTTCGCTCAAGGACGTTACAACCTAAAACATCCTGACAAGTATATAGGAAGAAAAACTCCACTGTATAGATCAAGTTGGGAATTTGCATTTATGAAATTTTGTGATGAAAATCCTAATGTTGCGAAGTGGGCCAGTGAAGCAGTAAAGATTCCATATAGAAATCCATTGACAGGAAAAGCAACGGTATATGTTCCTGATTTCTTTATTGCATATGCAGATAGAAACGGCAAACAACGTGCAGAAGTAATTGAAGTAAAACCAGATAATCAAACTACACTTGAAAGTGCAGGACGTAATAAGTACAAACAAGCACAGGTAGTTTTGAATATGGCAAAATGGGAAGCCGCCAAAAAATGGTGTAAAGACAAGGGTTTATACTTTAGAGTAGTTACAGAGAAAGACATTTTTCATTCTGGGTCAAGAAAATAAGATAAATAATAGTAGCAGTTAATGGATTCAACATATGACTAAAAAATTAGAAGAACTTTTAAACTTACCTGACAGCAAAGAGATTATGCAGGAAGAAAAAGAAAAGGCTAAAAAAGAAGCCAAAAATCATGCTATTGCTGAGCAAAATGATACTGTCAGAGATATTGCAGAAATGGATAAAATTGCGGCCGCATTACCACAAGTAAAAGGATTAGGCGAATTAGCAGATAAAGAATTAAATGAAGTTGCTGAAAAATCCATGACAGCATATGAAGATTTAATGGATTTGGGTATGAACGTTGAATCACGTTACAGTGGTAGAGTATTTGAAGTAGCAGGACAAATGCTTAAAACTAACTTAGATGCCAAGGTTGCTAAATTGGATAAGAAGTTAAAGATGGTAGAACTGCAATTAAAGAAAGAAAAGCAGGATAAAGACGGTGGTGATAGCGGTGATTCAATGGTATCTGGCGAAGGATATGTTGTTACAGACCGTAATAGTTTATTAGAAAAATTGAAAAACATGGATAAATAGTTAGTAGGAAGAACAATATGAAACAGTTTAATGATTACTTAACAGAAGCATACAACGATAAGAAGTATGAATTCAAAATTGGGATAGCAGGCAACTATGAAGGTGCCGCTGACAAACTTGAGATTGCGTTGAAAAAGTTTGGAGTAGAAAATGTTACTCCTGGCAAGAAAACGCCAATCCAGGAAAGACCTTTGGATTTCCCACAATTAGAAAATTTAGAAGTAACATATTATGAAGCGGAATTAAAATATCCTACTGTCGCTCGTAGTTTACATGAATACTTGGTACACGCAATTGAAGTACCAGAAAGTCATTTGATTGTAAGAAACATTAATGAACCTCAAGAGGACTATCAAGCACCTAAGAGTAATGAGCCTTACGAAATCAAATTGACTAAAGAAGACATGGGCGGTGAGTCCGCACAAGATCAAGCAGGTTCAAACAGAGTAATGGATTTGTTAAAAGAACTTGAAGTAGCAAGAAAAGAAGTTACTAATAGTCCAGTAGCAAGTGTCAAAGCAGATGCTGAACAAAAGCAAATGGATGCGACTGCTGAAATAGGAACTAAAAGTCCAATAGGGAGTTAATTATGAAATTAGAAGATATCTATAAAAAGATCGAGGCGTTGGACGAAGCACTTACAGAAACAGCATCAGCGTCTATTAACATGACAGGTGACACTGCCGAAGATGTTATAAAATTAATGAAAGCCGTAAAAGGTGAACCAGTGGACATGGATAAATCATATGACCACGATCGTCCTTTACCAAAAATGAAAACTATGCCACCTATGGGTCCAATTGGTCCAAAAGACGATATGGCTATGTTAAGAGATATTGTAAAAGGTAAAGAAGAAGCAGAGCCAGAAGTTGAAGGCGATTATGCAAATGAGCCAGATGAAAAATATCAAGATCATCACTACATGACAAAAGATATTGCTGGCGGTCATGATCATGGTCAGAAAAAATCATATCCAAAAGTTGCAGGCGGTGACAATCCAATGGCACTTGAAGATGAAATCAAAGCAGAACTTTCTGCGGCATTGGCTGAAAAAATGTCAGAAGGTAAAGACTGTGGTTGCGATGAACATGATGATCATGCTAAATGCGAAGATGACTGTCATTGCGATGAGTCAATAGCAGAAGGCGAAGAAAAGAAAGTTCAATTACCAAGCGGTAAAGAAATTAAAAAATGTCACGATGACGGTATGTCAAAAGCGGACATTGTTAAGAAATATGTAGAAGCAGGATGCAAAAAAGAAGAAATTGAAAAACTTTATGCATCTTCTTGTATGTAATTTCCCCCAAAACTTTGCGAATCAAATAGGCCCTCAGGGGCCTATTTTTTTGGTTAAATACTATTACAATGGCAAATAAAAGTTTAGACGGTGTACTAACCAAAAAAGCACACACAAAAGAAAAGTTTTCACAAAAACAAGTAGAAGACTTGAGCAAGTGTATGGATCCTGATACAGGTTATCTATATTTTTGCCAAAACTTTTTTCATATTCAACATCCTGTAGATGGTAAAGTTTTATTTGATCCATTTTCTTATCAAGAAAGTTTACTTCAAAGTTATCATAATCATAGATTTAATATTAATATGCTACCAAGACAAAGTGGTAAGACAACAACTGCCGCAGGTTACTTGTTATGGTATGCTATGTTTCATCCAGACCAAACTATACTAATTGCCGCACACAAATATACAGGTGCACAAGAAATTATGCAACGTATTAGATATGGATATGAACTATGTCCTGATCATGTAAGAGCAGGAGTTACAAACTATAATAAAGGTTCAATGGAATTTGAAAATGGTAGTAGAATAGTAAGTGCTACTACAACTGGTAACACAGGTAGAGGTATGTCAATATCTTTACTGTACTGTGATGAGTTTGCGTTTGTTAATCCAAGTATTGCAGATGAGTTTTGGACTTCAATATCTCCTACACTTGCAACAGGTGGTCGTGCAATTATAACGTCAACACCTAACTCAGATGAAGATACATTTGCTATCATATGGAAAGAATCACAAAATAAATTTGACGACAACGGAAACGAAAGTCCTGTTGGTATAAATGGCTTTCATGGATTTACAGCAAGTTGGGACGAACATCCTGATAGAGATGAAGAATGGCAAAAGGTAGAAGTTGGTCGTATTGGTGAAGAAAGATTTAGACGTGAGTATGGTTGCGAATTCTTAGTCTATGATGAAACGTTAATTAATGCAATAAAACTTGCAAGTATGACAGGTATTGATCCTATGGAGAATATGGGACAAACACGCTGGTATAAAAAACTTGATCCTAAATCAACTTACTGTATTAGTTTAGATCCGTCAATGGGTACAGGTGGTGACTATGCCGCTATTCAAGTTTTTGAATTACCAAGTTATAAGCAAGTTGCTGAATGGAGACATAATCAAACTCCTATACCAGGACAAATTAGAATACTAAAAGATATATGTAATCACATCAATGATATTTGTAAAGCACCAGCGGCAGGCAACATATACTGGAGTGTTGAAAACAACACTATCGGTGAAGCCGCACTGCTTGTAATTGCAGACGTAGGTGAAGAAAATATACCTGGACTGTTTGTAAGTGAACCTATTAGGAAAGGACATATACGTAAGTTTAGAAAAGGATTTAATACTACCCACAGAACAAAGATTAGTGCTTGTAGTAAATTAAAAAGCATGGTAGAAAATGACAAAATGGACTTATACAGTAAACCACTATTGTCAGAACTTAAGGCTTTTGTTGCCAGTGGTACAAGTTACAAAGCAAAACCTGGTGCAACTGACGATCTTGTGTCTGCACTACTGCTTAATATTAGAATGATGGGTGTATTAAAGGATTGGGATCCAAGAGTGTATAACACATTCAGGCAAGATCACGTAGATGACGATGATTATGACCCACCAATGCCTATATTTGTAACAGGCGTATATTAGATAAATATTAGCATGAAGAACTTAGACAAAATTGCAGATGAACTTTTTAATAAGATTAGAGGCCGTTTTCCAAAGGTAACACTTGGAGATAAGGAATCTACTATTACTAATATGCCAGAAACAGCAAGATTTTTTGATTTTGAGTTTAAACCTGGCGCAACTGTAAACGTAACTATTGACGAAGAGTCATTAACTGTGTTATACAATAACAAGTTAATTGAAGGTGAACCACAACCTGTAAAAGCAAAGTGGTATGAATTTATGAAAGAGTTACGTACATTTGCAAAAAAGAGAATGCTAAATTTTGACACAAGAGATATAACTAAATCAAACTTAGATAAAAGAGACTATCAATATCTATCACAAAACAGACCCGGAGAAGAACAAATGAGCGAGAGTAAACTTTATGGGACTTCTAAAACAAGTTTCCAGAATGTTGGCAATGCAAGATTAGTTGTCAAACATAGTGGTCCTGTGGATCATGAGAATCCAGCAGGCAGAACACAACAAATTCACAGCCTATATGTAGAAAGTGCAGAAGGCGAAAGATTCAGATATCCATTTAGACATTTAAATGGTGCAAGAGCAATGGCTCAACACGTAAGTGAAGGTGGAAACCAATATGACGCATTTGGAAAGTATATCGTATCGCTCAGCGAAGAACTTTCAAAGTTACGTCAGTTTAAAACTTATATGAATCGTTCAAGTGTAATGGCAGAGGGTCTTGCTGGTTACATGGACATCGTAAATGAAAGAATTGATAGTGTAAAAGAAACTGTAATGAAACTTCAAAGAAATTCTTACTATAAAGAAGCAGTAGAAACTTTTGAAGAAAAAGTTCTTGAAGAGGTTCCAGAAGATGTATCTTCAACTTGGATTGACGAACTTACAATTAGACAGTTTAATGAAGAACTAAAGAGTGTATTCCCTTACATTTACAATCTTGTAAAAGAAGGTATGAAGCCTACAGAACTTACACCAGACAGTTTAAAAGAATATGATGGACCAGATGAAACAGCAACTGGTCCCAACAAAGAAGACTTAAAAGCCTGGTATGACAAATATAACAAATATAAAAGTGCAGATGTCCACAATTTAGCAGATGGTATGTTTAGATTTTATATGGATAGTGGCGTTGACCTTGACACTGCTGAAAAAAGTGAATACGAGGCAATGGTTAAAAAACATGGCGAAGAAAAAGTTTCAGGTAATGTATTAAACTACATTGAAGAAATGCCAATTACTAATGCTATGTTTAAAGACTTTGAAAAAGCAATGGGTCAACCAGCAGACGAAGACAGTATTGAAAAAGCATCTGATATGTTGGATACAGATGAAAGTCTGGACATGAATCAAAACTATTCTAATCACTTAGACAGTGTAATTGATAATTCTGTACACGAAGTAGGTCCACAAGGTCAAGAACCACACGCACATAAATTATATGTTGATGGCGACTATGATCAAGATAGAGGCATCAGTGATAAAGACTGTGACGAAATGAAAATGGCTTTGGAAAAAGCAGGCATCAAAGCAGACTGCGAACCAGATGAAATGAGACAAGGTGGAGTTATTATCCATACTATGTCTGATAAAGATTCTGTTATCAAAGCATTAGATGGAGCAGACTATTCAATTGAAGAAGGTAACGAATTTGCACAAAAGGTACGTGAACTAAAAGCCAAAGGTGCAAAGCCAGGTACTAAATTTAAAACATCAGATGGTGAAGAACACACATTAGAATCTGCTATTGAAGCCGCAGGTTTAGATATTTTAGATTTCTGGACTGAAGATGAACTTGCTGAAAGTGGTATCATGTACAAGGCTGGCGTTAAAAAATATGGCAAAGAAGGAATGTCAAAAATCCAAAGTGCCGCTGGTAAAGGTGCAAGTGCAGAAGAAATTGGTGCTATCAAAGACAAGTACAATAAAAAGAATGAAGGCGGTAATGCATTTGATCTTGCAATAACATATGCAGAAGAAGTTATTTCAGATTCAATGAGTGCAGAAGAAGCCATTGAAAAAATTAAAGAGTTACAATCGGACGAAGACGATCGTTATGCTCAAAAAGTTTATCAAGATTATATCGATGATATCGAAAGAGACGGTTTTGCAAAGGTACAAGCCAAAATAGCACAGGCAGATATGGCTGGCCCTGAAAGTGCAGATGACGATACCATGGATGTAGATATTGGACCAGATGGTTCAATTAGTAAAGCAGGTGGCGAAAAGGAAAAGAACGAACTTCCTTTAGATGAGTTTATCAAAGGTCACTTCGACTACACAACTAACCAATTTCCTAAAGGGGAAACAGCAGTGCTTACAGCAGTAGAGAAAAAGTTTGGTGAAGATCAACTTAAAGATGCGGCTATGATCATGGCAGAGTTGGTTAAAGGTGAAGACGAAGAGATGCAAAGAATTAAAACTCTTGCAGGATTGGAATACTAATTCACTTTTTTGACAAAGTTTCACTTGACTTTATAAGTAAGTTTGTGTAATATATGTAATATGTGCTACACAATCAAGGCACAAGGCCAAAGGCAATTTAAATAGGAGGCTTAATTATGGCAACACTCGCAGAAATTAGAGCGAAACTTAAAGAAGCAGAATCACGCACAGGTGGTTCTCAATCAAGCGGCGGCGATAACGCAATTTACCCATTTTGGAACTTAAAAGAAGGCGAACAGTCTACTGTACGTTTCTTGCCAGATGGGGATTCAACAAACACTTTCTTTTGGAAAGAACGTTTGATGATCAAACTTCCTTTTGCAGGAGTAAAAGGTGAAACGGATTCACGTCCAGTTCAAGTACAAGTACCATGTATGGAAATGTATGGTGATTCTTGTCCAATTCTTAGTGAAGTAAGAGGTTGGTTTAAGGATTCAAGTCTTGAGGACATGGGTCGTAAATATTGGAAGAAAAGAAGTTATATCTTCCAAGGGTTTGTAACTGAGAACGGTCTTAATGAAGAAAGTACTCCAGAAAATCCAGTTCGTAGATTTATTATTGGTCCACAAATTTTCCAACTAATTAAATCTGCATTAATGGATCCTGATATGGAAGAACTTCCAACAGACTATACTTCAGGTGTCGACTTTAGAATTGTAAAAACTTCTAAAGGTGGTTATGCAGACTACTCAACAAGTAACTGGGCAAGAAGAGAACGTCCAATTACTGAAGATGAGAAGTCAGCAATTGACAAGCATGGCTTGTTTAACTTGAACGACTTCCTTCCAAAGAAACCTTCAGAAGTTGAAGTGAAGGTAATGGAAGAAATGTTCAGAGCATCTGTAGATGGCGAACCATATGATGCAGATCGTTTTGGTCAATATTTCCGTCCAGCGGGAATGGCGGCAAGAACAGGTGATCCGGTAGCAACTGCACCAAGTACTCCGGCGGCGGCTCCTGTAGCAGAGACAACTCCTGCTCCAGCGGCAACTCCAGAGCCTACTCCAGCAGTAGCAACTGAAGAACCTAAAACTGATAATAAGGCGGAAGACATTCTTGCAATGATCCGTTCACGTCAGCAATAGTAGTACATACTTTGTGGGGGGTACTTGTTGCCCCTCGCATTGTTGATTAGGAGAAGTTATGGCTAATAAAGCATTTGATGTTTCTAAGTTTCGTAAAAACTTAACTAAATCCATTACAGGTATGAGTGCAGGATTTAACGATCCCACTGATTGGATTAGTACAGGTAACTATGCACTCAACTATTTGGTAAGTGGTGACTTCAAGAAAGGTGTACCACTTGGTAAAGTAACTGTGTTTGCAGGTGAGTCAGGCGCAGGTAAATCTTATATTTGTGCAGGTAACATTGTAAAGGCGGCACAGGATCAAGGTATATTTGTTGTACTTGTTGATTCAGAGAACGCACTTGATGAACAATGGCTACACGCACTTGATGTAGATACATCAGAATCTAAACTATTAAAACTTAATATGTCAATGATTGATGATGTTGCAAAAACTGTTAGTACGTTTATGGCAGACTATAAAGAAATGCCAGAAGAAGATCGTCCTAAAGTATTGTTTGTAATTGATTCACTTGGTATGTTATTGACTCCAACAGATGTTGATCAGTTTGGTAAGGGTGACTT
>MDTC01260674.1_pt1 | contig 17267 bp, 9 predicted proteins | sample 811181 | NCBI WGS metagenome assembly MDTC01 (sample SAMN05326644, study PRJNA326480) | marine metagenome | isolation source: seawater | place: Pacific Ocean: North | collected 2011 | reverse complement strand
TGTCCAGTCTTTAGCATTATCCAAGAGCTTGACAGCTTTGGCTTGATCAAGACAGCCATCTTTTCTGCACATGTCTGGGAGGTGTGCATGTAGCTCAGGTGCTAATACCTCGTTCACATAACTGCGGAAATGTTCTTTATATTTTTGGGTCAAATCTTTTTTCACAGTATCTTTATCGGCCAATGCAATAAATTTATCAACCATGGCACGTATTCGTAATTGTGCGTCATGAGTCAATTTTTCGTGTATATCTAATAGTGTTGATAGCGCTAAAGTATAGTTGATACCCATTATCAACCATTGCCTAGATAACAATGGATCCTTATCGTTATTATAACGATCAATACTGTCCGACGTGACGAGCTCAGCGCTTCCTAGACGCCTGGCGTCACGTACGTAAATTTCCTTATCACCTTGGTTCGTGAAAAATGACGACACATGGTACTCATCATCATATCGAATTTCTTGATCCAACATATCGCGATAGAGTTTATCAAATATTGTCTCTGACTCAGCGGGTGGTATCATACTTTTTAAAGTAGCAATTCGTTCTTCTAGCGTCTTTGGAGACTGTTTTAATAAAGAATCGATATTGTTTAGAGTATGATTTTCTTGAATTTTAGGAGAGTGACGCTCCTGATGTGAATAGTCATTGACAGCTTTAACGATGGATGCATCGAATTTTGTCAAGTTTTCGACTGCTTGAGAAGACCGTGTTACTGAGGGTAATGATGATTCAGCGATAGGGATGGGTCGACTTAATAAACGCTGATAAGTTATGTTACTGTCATCGAGTACGCCAGAAGCTGATGTGATAACGTCAGATATAGTGGTGATACTTGTTTCTACCGAATCTGTAAAGCATGCCGGTAAAGAAAAGAAATGAGGCAAAACTCTTTTATCATTAATAAACTCTTTCAAGACTGCCGTCCAATTAAGAACGCTTTCTCGAGTCTCTTGTGAGATCACAGGCGAAATGGTGGGAGTCTCTTGCAAAGCGGCCATAAGGGATTCAGTGAGTACTGTGTATTTCTCGTCCTTATGTTTATCATGAGCAATTAAGCGCATTAAAAACAGTGCTAATTGTTCTTTTTTAGAGATACCATCTAGATTTGTAGCTTTGAGATGAGCATTCAACCCTGATTTAATGTTGGATATGTTATTTTTCCATTCACCCTCTGAATCTTTGCTTGAAAGTCGATCCTCTTTTAGCTCATAACCTTCCGAAAAGGCAGTTGTATATTCCCAGAACTTTGGAAAATCCTTTGAAGTAGCAACACTACGAATAAGCTTTAATATCGACCAATCCATATCGAGATCCTGGTCTTCAGCTAGTGTGGCAAAGATGCGACTGTTTGCAAAACAAGATTTTAAATCATTTAAAGAAAGTCCTTCTTCTACAGAAGCTTTAAGCAGCGCGGGTAGTATTCTATTAGGTAAATTCTTCTTGTAAACAAACTGGCCAATATTTAAATGATCTTTCAATGTATCCCAATATTTGTCAGTGGGAACATCTTGGCTTTTAAAAAGCGCATCACACATGATTTCTTGCATAGATATTTGAAGATAATCATCCAGCTCTCGCGAAATAGTGTCAAAAATTCGTGTTATAACCTCTTGATTATAACGAGGTGTAGTTTGAGTCTCTAAAAATTGCTTAATGCTAGCCAATAACCTTTTTTGAAACTGATATAAGTTTGCATAAATAGCCGGTAAGGAATTTCTCCATTGAGCATTATCCTCTTGCCAAAATGTAATTAATGACTGAGTGATATGAGGCTGACTTGTAGGGTTAACCCATTCATTAAATTTCTGTCGAGAGATACCATCATTCTTATGGTGTAAGGATGAAGATAAACCAATCGGCTTAGAATCACTGAGCCCCATTATGATCAAGAGTTCTTTTTGTAATCCATCCAGAGAATCTTCGACAAATTTAATGTTAAAAAACCAGGAGGTTTTTAACACACGGTAGTAAAAAGGATGGTTAGATAAAAATCGTGATTGAGCATCATTGAAGATTGTTATTAAATCTTTCTCATTGAAGAGAGGCAAGTCAACTAAAGGATGACCATTGGACTCGAAGTTTAACGACTGACGATGCGATAGAGATTCAATAGTTTTCTCATTGAGAGATGAACGATATGCTTCAATGACACACTGCTGATAAATATCTGCGAGACCGTTGACAAGCTGTTTGATATCAATAATGTGCATGGTCTAGCCCTGTTAGTCATGATCAATAAATCAACCATCCATGGACATTACTTGACATCCTTTTTCTTAATTAATAAACACCAGTCACACGGTTAGCTATCTCTTTGGTGACGGTTATAGTTCAAAAAACAACACGTCTAATACCGATATATTATCATAACTTGCTCAATTGACCGCAAAAAAAGCATTTTTCAAACGAATATAAGGTTATTTTAAGGGTAAGATTATCAAAAGGCACTAAAACTCATAATAAATCCTCCTAACTTTTCGCCAAGCGGCTAAGTTCGACAAAATAAGAAAAACAAGCCATTTTTCACAAAAAGGATTAGAGTTCGAGATGTCGTTTTTCCTGTATTTAATCCATGCTTAACAGACATACTACAAATAAAGCTGTATTTTGACGTAATAAAAATTAATATGAGATACACTGCCATGACTTCGCATGACACAACAGTGACTACAACCCTAGAAAGAGCCTATAATAACAATTTTACAGCCATAAAAAGACTAGAGAATGAAATAGAATGCATTGAGGGACGATCAAAAAAATACTTATCGCCAATGTTTCATAGTATTTTTTTTCACACGAAGATATCTGAAAAACGAATGAAGATAAGCTACCTTAAGATTCTAAACGAACAGTTGTTATTACTTAAACCATCTATTGCGGATATCCCCAAAGACATTCATGAAAAATATAAGATCAGCTCTCAAGCACTTCAATCAGTCATGAACATTGCCTACGCCAACAAACTAACTATTCATCGAGACGGCGGTACCTATGAGTCGTTCGAAAAAGATCGAGGAAGGACAGGCAAATATATTTCACAAACACTCAAAATCGTTCGTCAAATCAACACCAGTCATCAACAAGAAATCTCTAGAAACCAATCATCAGTCTTTGAATTAACCCCATTGAACAAAACCTAGCACCACTCATTTTTTGTCAAAAGTCGATATTTCCATGCATTGTGATAAGCTCGATCGATCATCATGATAGGAATTAGCAATTTCCCATTATTAAGACAATCACCTAACATAACGATTGTTCTGAGAGGATAACCAATGCTGATAAGGAAAATTTCATGAGAACAACGATAGTCTTCAAAAACGAACTCCACACAAATATTGATGAGAGCATTGATAAGGCACTCGCTCTATATTTAAGTTTTCCAAGTTTAATATGCCGAAATATCGCGTCCGTATAAAAAGTTGACCTATGTCAATGACTTTATCTGACAAAATACGTAAAAATATCAAGTAACAGAAAGGAGAATGGTTATGGCGATACAAAGACCTTTATTCAATGAGGCTCTACAATCGATTAGCAGTGGACTTTTTACCCGATCACCAGGCTTAACACTCAATGATTTAGTGCATTTGGAGCCGCATCAAAAATTTCATTTATCTCATCTTGAAGAGGATGTTAGTCATGCACAGTCCAGAAAGGATCACTTTAAATTAGCGCAAATCGCACTTCAACTTATTCAAAGGTCACCCAATAGCACACTCTATAAAATTATATCAAATTCTCCACTCATATCCGAGTTGCTATCAGAAAAAAGATATAATGCACTGTGGAATAATCGTTTAGGAAATCATGATCAACGGTCTAAATCGCCTACCTTACATACTCATTACCAACAATGGCAACTCATCTTTTTAAAAGAACAGTATTTACCCTGGAAGGAATCACCACTAGCCTATCACGCATCGGTGTCTTCGTTAAAGCAAGAAATACAACGCATTGAAATGATAACAGATAACCATAATCAATTGCGTCCATCCAACTAATCTCTGCCACAGACTCATCATCGCTTTATCAAACATGCCATGGAGGGCAAATTATGAGAAAAGATTTTTCCGAATCGATCGAAATGACCATACTCAATACAACTCTTATTTTCTATTCAGCACCAGGCTATACACTGGAGCAATTATTGAGTATCACCGATCAAGAGTTGAAACAGCTATCCCAGCTCGAAATCATCCTAAAACAACATCAAATAATGAATAAAACAAGACAGCTCAATGAATTCGCTCACTATTGTCAGACAGCCTCAGATCGTGTGTTATTTCGTATTATGAGTCATTCGAAGCCATTGAAAACATTTCTCTCAGAGTCAATTTATCAACCCTTGTGGCATCACCGTCTTAGAAAACAAGGGGTCTTGGCAAAAATGGACGATACCATTCTACCCTCGCAACAATGGGAATCGATGTTTTTAACCACCCATTATGCACCATGGAAGAATAGCCGTTATGCAGATCACTTAATGGTTCAACCGTTGAAAAAAAAGATTGAAGAAGCTATTCACTCTAACATTACGAATAACCTACCACGTCCTATTTGTATTTAGCGTTCAGTAAATCCAGTATCAATTCACGAGAACAGAAGGTACATCCTCTTTAACAAAAGGTTCAACTGCCTCAATCAATGGATTACCTGGAGCCTTTGGACAACACATCTCCTTGACCACGCGATCATAATCAATCGCGAATCTCTCCATAGAATCAGGATCCCAAGCAATCGACATATGGGTTATAGAAATTTCTTTCTTGCTTGGATCGACTGATACCTTAATGCCCCCATCGACAAAAGTTCCCTTTTCTTGAAAAGGTATGTTCACCGGGCATTCTATGTTGTTATCGATCAGATCCATAAACTGAATTGTCTTTTCTCGATTACATGTTATCTGAATCTCGAAGATAAGTTTACCTGGTTCAATGGAGTCTATTGTGATTGATTCTTGAGAATTTTTCGTAGTATCAAGACGTAAGCATGACCCTGTTGTTCGCCACATCTTTTCACAAGTAACCTCCTGAATGATATTGGTGAAAATACCATACAGACTGTCTTTATCAAAAAGAGATATTACAAATTTCATATCTTTTTCAGATATTCTTTGTGATTCTAAATATTTTTTTAAATTTTCTGTTGCCACAGAAAGCATTGCCTGAGGATCACCCACATGACCATGCTCATCCCTGCGAACATCAATGATTTGTTTTTTACCAATATAAATACTATCAATCTCTCTCGGGTTTAACCCTATATCACTGTGACCGCCATTATAATGATACTCAATCTTATCCTTAATATATTTAGAAAACTGATTATGCTTCTCATGATCGTCGCTATAACACCACATGTAATGATTTTTGAAGGGTTTAATTTTTTCTAAAATATCGACATGTGACGCAATATTGGACTTAGATGATGACAATTTATCGTATAAATCGTGAAGCTTTTTGCAATATTCTTCGTTAGCAAGTAATTGGTTTCTCATCGATTTATTGGATAATAACTCGATGACTCGTGAGACGCTGCTTGCTGAGTAACTACCCTCAGCCTCTTGAAGAGATCCAATTATTTTTTCAACATAGCTAAATACATGATGGTGATTTAAATTACCATCGGATGAGAGCATGTGATAAAAAAGTTCGGAGTCAGTCTCAATTTCTCGCCTTAGCGCTGGTTTTGCCGATGGATCATAGAATTTTTGACGTAAAACGCTTGAATCAGTGCTTGTGTTTAATAAATTTCCTTCGTCTCCTTGTAACGTTTGCGTATGAACTGAACCAACAAGAGAATGTTGAATTGTTTGTTTCGATGAAGATAACTTCCCTGCTGTTGCACCGAAAATACCACCAAATCCAAATGAGACAATGGCCGTTGTAGAAATAGCTGATAAACTCAACTTGACTGCAAAACATGCAACCAGTGCAGCCGCAGGAGGGCAAAAAAGTGATAATGCACCCACAGCAACAAAGGTGATCACACCTACCAAGATAGCTGCACGCCAATTATACTCAGTGGAAATATTCCGTTGATAAAGTAGCGCACCATAGTGATTAACTGCCGCTTCAGAAGGAGATGGTAGCTGACTACGAAAAAATATATTCACTGAAGATGGGTCATTACTCTTAGCCATTGAAGATGGTTCTATCTTCACCTGACCATCTTTGGATGAGAAGCTTGCGTCAAGGTAAAAAGATACCTTTGAAATTGCCTGCGATACTATCTGTAGCGTATATTTCACAGAACCACCTACAGTGGATATAGCAACAGTATTAAAAGACAGGTTTTGTTTTGATTGCTTTATCATGGCAGTCAATAGATGTTCTAATTCCTTGCGTTGGCTGTAATAACTGTCTCGTAAACTTAGAAATTTTTTACCTATGTCGCTGATACTTGGATCAGGCTCACCCTCAAATCTTGGTGTAATCGCTAGTGTATTTTCATGATTAATGTCTAATGTTTGATAGAGAATTGCAGGATTGTCCTTGTTGGAAAAATCTTGTCCTTGATTAACCTGTAACCCTGTATAAATAGCATTTATTTTTTGATAGGCTTCATCAAATTTATCCTCAATTGTGTCCTGTTGAGTATCATTTAACCGATCAGATAGAATATCTCCTAAGAACTTCTCAAGAGCAAGTTTGATATCCTTAAGCGACTTTATACTTTTACAATCGTCAATAAACTCACTGATTTGCCACTCTAGCACCTGAAACTGTCGATAGTCTTCGTAGGTACCAAGCGCATAAGGTAATGGTATTCCTAATATGTCACAGTGTTGTCGTATCGAAACAGATAATCCGCTTTGAAAAGTGCTTAGAGCTTGTTTGAGGACCGCTAAATAAACCCCGCGATCAGCATCGTTAAGATTATTACTCGTGTGGTTGAAACAAGCTTTTAATGCTTGCACGAGATCAGCCTTAGTCGCTATTGACAACAAAGCAATCTCATCCCCATTGTTATGAGCGCACTTGATGGTATCCAACAATGCTGAACGCTCAAGGGCACAACCTCGTGCACTGTCAATTTGAAAAACGTGACGATACATGACTGAAACTCTCTAACAACTGTTCAAGTAACTTTAAAACTCATCGTTTATTATACTCTCAAGAGATTAAGGAATTATTAAATTAGACAGGATTCTTCAGTCTTGCCGCTGTTAAAATTTGATATATATCAATATGTTAAAAAATAATGAGACATTCTGTCATTGCCATCACCTGTGTTGGGTGCTGTCACGATAACCTGTTGAAATGTATAGGGTTCTATTGGGAAAATCTGCCGCAATGCGCTATACTGCTCCTTTTTCAACGACAGGAGGACGTTATGTCATACGCAACACGCATTATCACTTTGATTCTAGCAGGAATACTGACACTGAGCTTAGTAGGTTGCAACACCATCTCGGGTCTTGGCCAAGATGTATCTGCTGGTGGTAAGGCCCTAACTAAAAGCGCCGATAAAACACACGAGGACATGAGCACATCCAGCCATCCATAGTAGCTACACTCAGAGACATAGGACCACTCCTATGTCTCTGGCTTTTATTGAAATCTAAGTGTTAGCTAATTCAAAATCAATTCTTCGTATATCCATGTCGACTCGAGCAACTATCACCCTCATCCTATCCCCCAAGCGATATTCCGTATGTGAATGACGCCCGACTAATGCGTGACGAACCGTGTCATGGTGATAATAATCACTCTTCAAAGAAGACACATGAACCAGACCATGAACATAAATCCCCTCGAGTTCAACAAACACTCCAAAGCCAGTCACATCGGTTATTACCCCTTCAAATGTTTGACCTACTTTGTCTTGCATAAAGTCACACTTGAGCCAATCCATTGCCTCGCGAGTAGCACGATCAGCCCGACGCTCTGTCATTGAACAATGCTGGCCTAGCTGTATCATCAGAGCAATCGCTTCGTCTGTAGGAGGTGTTTTTTGATGCGCCATAATTTGCTTGATTGCTCGATGCACCAATAGATCAGGATACCGACGTATCGGTGATGTAAAATGGGTATAACCGTCAAACGCTAAGCCAAAATGACCATGATTCTCAGCTAAATACACGGCTTGAGGCAATGAGCGTAACATCACCGTTTGAAGAATCTGCGCATCATCTCGCTGAGCAATACTTTTTAACAAGCGGGTATAATCCAGAGGCGTTGGAGCGCTTTTTCCACCTAAGCTTAAGCCAAAGACCTTTAAGAATTCTCTGAGCGTATTGATCTTATCTTCGTCGGGCGTATCGTGAACGCGATACAACGACGGTACTTTTGCCGACTCGATATATCTCGCAGCGCAGACGTTAGCGAGTAACATTGCCTCTTCAATCATTTTATGCGCATCGTTTCTAACCACAGGCCGGATGGTGTCAATCTTACCATTATCGCCGAATACAATACGCGTTTCTGTGGTTTCGAACTCGATGGAACCACGTTGCTGTCGCTGCACAATCAACTTCAAATACAACTGATAGAAGTCTTGCAAACCTGGCAACAAAGGATGTGCGTCTGATACATTGGCCTCTCTGATTAGATCTGCCACCTGATGATAAGTAAATCGCTCGTGCGAATGAATAATGGCATTATTAAAAGAATACGTTTGCAAAACACCTTCTTGGTTTAGCAGCATTCTACAGACAACCGTCAAACGATCCTCTCTAGGCTTTAATGAGCACAAACCATTCGAGAGCACCTCAGGCAACATGGGAATGACTCGTGATGGAAAATAAACAGAATTACCGCGGTGTAACGCCTCTTGATCAAGTGCCATTGTTGGCTGAACATAATGCGATACATCAGCAATAGCGACTAACAATTCCCAGCCCTGCTCTAGTCGCTTACAATACACGGCATCATCAAAATCTCTAGCGTCTTCACCGTCAATGGTATAAAAAGGTAGCTCACGCAAGTCTAAACGATCAGTGCACTCAGCATCGCTGAGAGATAATGACAGGCTCTGCGCCTCTTGAGTCGCTTCCTCAGGCCACTCAAATGGGATACTGTGTGAGCGTAATGCCAGATCCACTTCCATGCCAGCCGTTAATTGATCCCCAAGCACATCGATAACTCGACCCACAGCCTGATGACGCTTTGCTGGCTGCTGAATGATTTCAATCACAACGTATTGACCGTTCTTGGCAGCACCACAACTATCGGGAGCAATGAGTATGTCTTGACTGATGGTTTTATTATCGGCAGACACGAAAGACAAACCATCTTCCTGGTAGAATTTACCCACTAGAGAATGCGTATTACGCTCTAGAATATCAATGATGCGTCCCTCGCGCTTTCTACGTCCACCTGATTGAGACACAGACACTAATACGCGATCATCAGTGAACACCTGTTGCATTTGATATTCAGAGAGAAATAGATCTGGCGAGCCATCATCGGGAATGAGGAAACCAAAACCATCACGGTGACCCAGGACACGCCCAGCTATGACGTCAAGCTGACTGATTAAAGCATACGCCTGCTTTCGAGTTTTTAGTAATTGGCCATCACGCTCCATCGCTCTGAGACGACGCTTTAACCCTTCCAGCTCTTCTTCGGTGCGCAAGCGAAATTGGGCCACAAGATCGTCCAGTGTTGCAGGCCTGCCCAGTGACTCCAGCGTTTGGCTGATGAACTCACGACTCGCAACAGGATATTCATATTTCTCGGCCTCGCGCTTTAAATGAGGATCCTTGCGAGAGCCTCGTGACATACGCTTTCGCTGAGGTCGTTTATCTTTTTTTGGCACAGCATGTTCCCTGGTTCTATTTGGATCAATCAAGCACTTATAGCCACATTATGGACGTAAATGCATCTAAATGCATGATTTATTTCAAGTAAACGTTTTTTTTGCGATAACACCACCCATAAGCCCATAGGAAATGATCAAGTAACCCATCAAGTTACCGAGCAAATAGATGAAATAAAACCTTTAAGACTATGATATATATCTATTTTATTTATTGCATTGAGAAAATCGCCGGGTGAAGACAGATGATAATTTCTAATAAAAGCCTCGCGTTTGGAGAGTCATTGTTTTAGAATTCGTTTCCTAAAATAAACACTCAAAAGATAATTAAGCAAGTCCCCCACCATGCAAGGTAAGATACAACAACACCTCATACGATTCTGCACCCAGCTCACAATAGCGCTTTTGTCTTGCCTTATTAGCATCTTGTCATATGGTGAGAGTCATGCACCCACCCAAGAAGATCCTGAAAGCACTTCTTTTTGGAGGACTTTAGCCGGCCAACCTGTCGATAAACGACTCTATGCCGGTATGTGGACGTACCATACTCACGCTTCAAGCCGTGAAAAAGATAATGCCACTAACTACGGGTTATCCTATGTGCGGAATGGATACTTCGCCAGTACGTTTAAGAACTCCTATTATAACTGGTCTTTTGCTGCGGGGTTACAACGCGACATCTATGATAAACACTTTGCCTCAGACACCCAGCAGTTCAAAGTAGGCTATCGTGCTGCTCTTATGACAGGCTACGACGATAGACTATGCTCTCATTGCGGAGACTCTCCTGTCCTTCCAGTGATCGTTCCCTATATCAATTGGCAATACAAGAACATGGGCCTAGAGTCACAATACGCGGTGATCCTCGCGACGATTGGCTTCTACTACCATTTTAACTAGCCCATACAACAGCACCGAGGTATTGTCGCACATGACCACACACTATGACGCCATCATCATTGGCGCAGGCGCCGCAGGACTCATGTGCGCCATAGAAGCAGGGAAACGTGGCCGTCAAGTGTGCGTCATTGATCACGCCAATAAAGCAGGGAGAAAAATATTAATGTCAGGTGGTGGCCGCTGTAACTTCACCAACATCAGTGTCACACCGGATCAATTTATTTCACATAATCGACATTTTTGTCGATCAGCACTGAGCCGCTATACACCCAGTGATTTTATAACCTTAGTTAAAAAGCATCGCATCCCTTTTCATGAAAAAACGCACGGGCAATTATTTTGTGATCGAAGCTCAAAAGACATTTGTCAAATGCTCTTGAATGAGTGCTCTACTGTTAATGTTCAAATACAATTAAAAACTAAGGTTACAACCATCAGTAAAAGTTGTTCAGGTCATTTTACACTGGCAACCAACCAGGGGCAGTTGAGTTGTGAATCGCTGGTGATGGCTACCGGTGGCTTATCTATTCCCAGCATGGGTTCAAGTCCTTTTGGTTACCAAATTGCCGGGCAGTTTGATATCAATGTGTGGCCAACGCGTGCCGGGCTGGTACCTTTCACATTACATGAAAAGGATAAGCAGTACTTGTCTGACCTCTCCGGTATTTCCGTAGATAGCCGTATTCAGTGCAATGATCCCCATTTCGAAGAGTCCCTCCTCTTTACTCACCGGGGTCTGAGTGGGCCTGCCGCTTTACAAATATCTTCGTATTGGAATTCCGGTGATGAACTATCCATTACTTTACAGCCTTCACTAGACATTCTTAAAAAACTAATTGACAACAAACATAAACACCCACAGTGGACATTAAAAAAATCACTTGGCGAGTTACTCCCTAACAAACTCCTTCACACATGGCTATCGGAAGATAAACTAAAACAACCACTGCAAAACTTTACTCAAGCGCTACTGACTCATATAGCAAATCAGTTTCAAAGCTGGATCATTCAACCCAATAACACGGAAGGCTATCGAACCGCTGAAGTCACATTAGGCGGTGTAGACTGTAACGCGATATCTTCTAAAACCTTTGAGGCTAATAATACCCCTGGCCTATACTTTATCGGTGAAGTTCTTGATGTTACAGGATGGCTTGGAGGGTATAATTTTCAGTGGGCATGGGCTTCTGGCTATGCTGCCGGGCAATATGTGTAATATCAATATCACTCAGCGAGAATAGTGCGCACCTGAGCTTGATGCAGTGGCATTAGGATTGTTATCACCCTTATTAACATCACTGGCGCAACTCGAAAAAATATTACGAACACTTATTCGATACGGTATATTTGCATCAGACTCAAACCCAACCTCACAAAGTGCTTGAAGGGTAACTGCCTTCATAATCTCACTGATCATCTCATTGAATATTGCATCCAATGAGGCAAGCATGGGAAAACGTGCCTCATAATCCAAAACTAAATCATCATGAATACTGAGCAAATTAGCGTCCACAACTTTCACCAAGGCTAATAAATTTCTTATTTGATCCTGAATAGCTTGAGGATCTGTCTGGGTATTATTACCAGAGTAGACCATTAGACTGAGAAAGACTAATCCGCTGATACTGGTGAGTGACTGCACTGTACTTTCATCAGTTTCTTCAGTCTCTTGAGAACCTGATGGACTCAATGAAGATCCACTGACTAGCTGCATCAAGTCATCTACAAGACGCATATTACTGGCTAGCGAATAATTTACTAAGGCCATACTTTTTATCGACCTAATCACTAAACATACCACTTCAACACGATTAAAAATATCTAAAATGGATGGTCTTTGAAGACTGTTAGGATGGATCAGTTGAAGAAGAACTGTCAATATTATCGGAAAATTTGATTTACCCTTTAGAGCATTCAAAAGATCATCATACTTTGTGGAGTACCCCGCCAGTCGCTGAACATGATCATAATCGCCGCTTCGTAAGACTGCACCAGATTGACAAAAAGTGCCTAAATCAATGACTAATTGCCTGATGCTAGCATCATAAATAAGATGAACACTAGAGAACAAGATATTGATCGATAATGAGAAAGCATCTACTTGCTGACACCGATACCATGGACCGAGCTCGGGATCAAAAAAGGTGGATATAGGTTCAGGAAGTTCCATCACCCCTGATGAAGGCTTGATATTTGATAAATCAATCGGCACTTGCCCACAAGCACTAGGGAAAATAATTAAATTGTTGGCCGATAGGTCTCCGAAATCAACACGCTTCTGTTCGAGAAATAATAAGCAAAGCAAACCTTGCATGACAGCAAGACAATGAGCCGATTCATCGAAATTATTGTGTAAAAAAAATGTTAATGTTAACCAACCCTTGGACGACCTTTCAATTAAGGCTGGGAAAGACCGCTCAGCACTGTCTCCAGATCGACAAATCTCTAAGACACGAGGCTGTGAAAATAGTTCGAGCTGTTCACCATGCTCCTGAGATAAGCTGTAATCTCGTAGCAAGCGTTTATTGTCCTCAAAATCGATAGGAAATAAGAAGTTATAAAACTCAAAACAAGCATCCGAGATGCTCAAGTCCGGACACTTAAGGAGTCGACGTGACTGACTGTAAGTTCCCTGACCATTGTTTTTTGCAGACATTAAGAAAATATCAGATCCATCCCATAAAAAAATCGATGGTTCAGTATCATCTTCCTCCCCTTCGTTAGCAGAGAATAAAAATGGCGACTTGTCACCCTTGCGAAAATCGTCACGACTACTCAAAAGAGATAACAGCACCGATAAACTTGGAGCGGACTCCTTAGAGTTAAAACCATGAGCTGAGCGGATTACACGTGACAAGTTATCGTAATTATGCTGAATAACCCTCGCTTCGACAGACAATGCCTGAGGAGCACTATGAGAAACATCAATATCCAAAATAAATACCTTACGTAGACACACCTGGGCGGTGATTAAAATCAGTCATAGTGATCAGATTGATGTTACTTCTCAAGTCGTGAGGCTATTTATCACACATTTAATGATTATTTAATCCGTTTTCTTTCACTCAATCATTATCGACCCTTAAATAAAAATTAAAAACTAGTTTTTCAATCTTATTATCGATATCTCATGTACAAAGACACACTGAATGATTATTATAAAATTGTGTTGTTAGTACTCGCAAAGGATGGCTCATCGATGGAGGGCCGTTATGCGAAAAAATTTAAGACACTCTCCAAATACAATCGCCCAACCTAACATTGACCAAGCGCATCTTAATCAAAAGATCATTCAATTTATGATGCTTGAGTCTTCAAGTTGTGGCGAAATAGCATCACCTGTAAAAGAAAAAATATCACGGGGATGCTGTTATGGATACGCTCTAGTCTTCGCGTACATGCACGCTGTTGGAAAAGCTCAATGGTGGCAGGAGTCCCTAGAGGCCTTATCCAGTTGGGATGGATCATCGCACTCTCTTGAAGAAATCATAACACCTAGCGATTCGGATTCACCTCAAGGAGAGACACGTTACTCATTAATCACGCGCATTATTCATTACGTGTTATTTCATCAGGTGGGCGCTGCCAGCATTCCAGGCTTTAGTCGTATGCCGCAAACTGATTTAACAAAACCCTCAAACACACCATCTGACGTGAGATTTTCATCTGACCAATATACGATTGCAGAACAGAATATTGCCAGCGGTTATTTCAGTGCCGATGATCTAGATCAGCTATTACAACACGATTTTTTCTCGTCCCCCAGTATGCTAATCGCCTCTATTCATAAACCTCATCATGATAACGGACATTCTCTGGCTATTGTCTATGATAAAACACTCCAGCTATGGATACTCTATGATTCGAACATGCATGAAGGATCGATGACTTTTCGAAGTAAGAATGATCTTATTATTCAACTCTTAGGTAACTACACACCCAATATCCAGCTGCAGCTAATTAGCTTAGATCATTCATACACTGCACAAAAAAATCAAACACTATTTCAAAAAACCTATGAGAAGATTTACAAAACAAAACCATTAACATTGGTAAAATCACACGGGTATGTAGCACATGGCAGTCAATCCACTGTATTAAAAATACAAGAAAACATCATTGATGCACTTAGCTCATCGCGATCTGGACAAGTGATAGATATGAGCAAGAAATTACTCACTGTGACCGAAGTTGGCGACACTGAACTGACTAATGCAATGTGCATGAATAAGCAGTTTTACGATGTCATGCTAACTGCTGCTAAAGATCTTTCTTCGGCACGATACGTTATCTTGCAATCATTGTTTAAAAAAAATCTTGCTGGGAATACCGGCTACAAACGCCTCTCTATGAGCTATTCACCAGAAAAAGCCTGTACATTACTATCAAGATGCTTAACCTGCTCCACCCACTTATCGGAGCCAACTTTAATCCGGTTATTCGAACAAATTTTTAACGGACGATTAATAGACGACTGGCGTGAGAGCGCCCATCTGCTTACTCACCCTGAGCTATTATCATTCTTTATGCGAATGTCAGAACATTCACCCTCCATTGCAGACTCATTTAAAGCGTTATTACTGAATAAAAATCATCAAGGCACAACAGGGTTAGAGCTAATAGTCAGCCAATATCCACAACAGTTTGAGAAACTCCTCTACTGCTGCTATGACAATATTCCACTATCAGAAATGATGGGGCAAATTCTAGGTCTTCACGGGAAAACCAAAGAGATCGCCACCAACCATCCATTTATAATGGCACGCTTACACAATATCATAGGGCTTATTGAAAATAATCATTATCTTGCTTCTGGTTTAATGGCTTACTACCAGCGGGTACGATCCACTCATAAATGCCTAGATATCCCCGTGCAGCAAACCATGCAATCGATCGGAGATAGTGCAATTAAAAATCGCACATTCAAAAAGCAAATCATTCATACCTGCATTAAACCTCTCCTATCAATCATTGAAAGGCATGCACCGACTAATTACTCGACAACATTTTCACGAAATTTATTAAGATCCGATAAATTAATCAACACTCGTCAAATCAGAGACGTACTCAATGGAACTGATTTTGAAAATGATTACCGCGCCTATCTCGATATCATCGATCAGCTCATTATGCATGGCATTCAAAATACCTCTGGATGCATGACTCTTATCGATCAACTCAAAACAGCATTCAGCGCCATGAAACTGCTTGAAGATCACAAGTCTTCAACAATTTCCCGCTTATTTTACCAAAAAAATCATACACAATTACCAGCGTCATTCGCCACAACACTAAGCAATAAGATCAATCAATTTCAACAAGGCCTGATGAGCGAAGATGATCACTCCACAGCGACTCACGAGTCATTGGATACCAGTGAGACACGTAATCCATTATTCAAGGCGTTCATTGGTATTTGTATCAACATCGCTGAATGGTTTGAAGGCATAAAATGTGCTTTGTTTCTATAACCACTCATCACACACAGACTCAATTGCATTAGATAACCGCTTAGGCCTGTGATAAGATGGCGCAATTTTAAGTACAAACATTACTCAGAAACGATGCAACGCTACCTGAATCTCAACATCCTACGCGCCGCCCTGCCCTTTATTCTTGCCAACGCTAGCATTCCATTGATTGGCGTGATGAACATCGCCATCGCGGGCCATCTGGGCAGCAGTGATTATCTAGCAGCACTCAGTATCGGCAGCATGGTGGTTGGTATTCTGTTTTGGTGGCTGAGTTCATTGCGCATGGGTACAACGGGACTGATTGCACAAGCTTCGGGGCAAGGCGACACCTTGCGCATGAACAACATCCTTAGCAATAGCTTTTTGCTGGCTATCATCATTTCACTGATAGCTTGGCTATGTCATGGTCCAATTCTGAGTATAGCGTACGCCATCACACAACCTGCAACCTCCCTCAAACCATTGATCACGGTGTACTTCAACATACGACTTATTGGCATGCCAGCGGTTCTGATTAATTACATTATCATAGGCAGTTTAATTGGTCTCAAACAAGGCCGTGATGCACTTCTCACCACACTGACTCTACTAGTGACAAGCACCTTGCTTGGAGTTGTTTTGGTCTATGGATGCGGTTGGCATAATACCGGGATAGCTATTGCCGATGTCATCGGTCAGTGTTGCTCAATGATCGTAGGCTTAGCACTGTTACATCGACATCACCCTCTGACCGCGCTGCGTAATATCACAAAGACTATTTTTCGATGTGACAAAACACTCATGATCAACCTCATCAGCATGCAGCGTGACTTGTTTTTAAGAACCGTCGCCCTGTCAATTGGGTTTGGCTTTTTTACTGTAGCCAGCACACAACTGGGTACAAACACCTTGGCCGCTAATACGGTGCTGCTCAATCTAACCTTCTTTTCTGCTTATTTTCTCGATGGTTTTGCCAATGTGGCCGAGGGTCAAATCGGCACCAGTCTTGGTCAAGGTGATCGTGAAACCACCTACATACTTATGGCACAAACTGGTGTCTGGATGGCAGTCTGCGCTTTATTGATCGGGCTGTGTTACCTAACCCTGGGCCAGTTTGCCATACAAGGCCTAACATCCATTAC
>MDTC01223448.1_pt1 | contig 17267 bp, 14 predicted proteins | sample 811181 | NCBI WGS metagenome assembly MDTC01 (sample SAMN05326644, study PRJNA326480) | marine metagenome | isolation source: seawater | place: Pacific Ocean: North | collected 2011 | reverse complement strand
CAATTAATGATATGAAAATAAACGAATTAAAAAATCTTTTAGTTGAGTTTGGAGAAAATATAAAGTTTGAACAAGATTTAAAAAAAAAAAATTGGTTTAACATCGGAGGGAAAACTAAGGCTTTTTTTAAGGCTGAAAATTTAAAAAGTTTAGTTAATTTTTTAAAGAAATTAGAAAATAAAGAAAAAATATTCATTTTAGGAGCCGGCTCAAATACACTGATATCAGATAATTTTTTTGATGGCGTAGTAATAAAGTTAAGCAAAAATTTCAATAATATTTCTCTACATGGAGAAGATACTATTATTGCAGGTAGCGCTGTTCTAGATAAAAAGTTATCTGATTTTGCAATTGAAAATTCTTTGAGTGGCTTTGAATTTTTATCGTGTATACCTGGAACTATAGGTGGAGGTGTAAGAATGAATGCAGGATGTTTTGGAAAGGAATTTAAAGATATACTTATATCAATTCAGGCAGTCGATTATAATGGAAATATTATAACAATACCCTCTAAACAGATTAATTTTGAATATAGAAAAAGTGATTTGCCTGAAAATTTAATTTTTTTGAGTGCATCATTTAAAGGAGTTAAGAGTTCTTCTTCAAAGATCAATCGAAAAACAATAGAATTAATAAATCAAAAAGAAAAAAATCAACCGACTAAGGTTAAAACAAGTGGAAGCACATTTAAAAATCCAATTTCTCAAACGGATAAAAAAGTTTGGGAATTAATTAAAGAATCAGTTTCTTTAGATAAAAGTTTTGGTGATGCATGTATTTCAAAAAAACATTGTAATTTTTTTGTAAATAAGGGAAATGCATCTTTTAAAGATATGATAAATTTAATTGATTTTGTTAGTAAAAATGTTTTAGAAAAGACTGGGATTAGTTTAGAAAAAGAAATCAAAATTTTAGAATAATTTGAAACAAAAAATATTAATAATTTCTGGCGGAATTTCGAAAGAACGAACAATAAGTCTAGAAACAGGAAAACAAGTTGCAAAAGAACTTAAAAAAAATAATTTCATTATTAAAATAACTGAACCAAATCATAATTTAGACTTAAATATAAGAAAATTTAAACCAGATATAATATTCAATGCTCTACATGGCCAATTTGGTGAAGATGGTTTTATTCAATCTATATTAGAGGGTTATAAAATTCCTTACACACATTCTGGTGTTATTGCCTCTGCTTTGGCGATGAATAAAGAGATTTCAAAAAAAATTTTTCTTAAACATAAAATATTAACACCTAAATATATAAAATATTCAATGATAAACAAAAAATTAAATATAATTGAATTAGTTAAAAAAAAATTAAATTTTCCGGTTGTGGTAAAACCTATTAGCGAAGGTTCAAGTGTAGATGTTTATATATGCAATAAAAAAAATCTGATTAGTAAAATTAAAAAATTAAAAAGTTATAGAGAAATTCTTATTGAAGAATTTATTGGGGGTAGAGAAATTCAGGTTGCTATAATGGGAAAAAAAAAACTTGGTGCCATTGAACTTAAACCAAAAAGAAAATTTTATGACTATCAGGCCAAATACAATCCCAAGGCAAAAACTAGACATATAATACCAGTTAATTTAAGTCCAAAAGATCTTAATAAAGTGCTTAACTTAGCGCTTAAAGCACATAGAGTTATCGGTTGTCGCGGAATAACAAGATCAGATTTCAAGTTTTATAAAGGAAAATTTTATTTATTAGAGATAAATACTCAACCAGGGATGACAAAACTTTCTTTAGTGCCTGAAATAGCTCTTTATGAAAAAATAAGTTTTTTAAATTTAATAAAGTGGATTATTAAAGATGCATCTTTTAAAAAGTAAAACTATCAAAATTTTTTATTTATCTATCTTTTTTATTTTTTTTGTGAGTATAAATAACAAAAATTTTTCCTTAAACTTTAATAATTTTTTTTTGATAGAAAAAATTAATTTCAAAAATATAAGTAAAAAAGAAAAAAAAGACTTTAATACTAAATTTACAAATATTTATAATAAAAATATTTTTGAATTAGACAGAGAAAAAATAAAAAAATTAATTAATAGTTTTCATATAGTCCATAAATTTGAAATTAAGAAAATTTATCCAAATCAACTCGATATCGACATTTCTAAAACTAAAATTGTAGCAAAAATAATAAAAGATAAGGAGTATTTTATAGGCAGAAATGGAAAGTTGATAGAAAACTATTCTACAAGTGATAAATTACCATATATTTTTGGAAATTATGAGAAAAAAAATTTTTTAGAATTTCTTTTCTTTCTCGAGAAGTCTCCATTTAAAATTGAAACAATTGACTCCTTATATATCTTTCCATCTGGCAGATTTGATTTATTACTCAACAATGGAATTTTGATAAAGTTACCAAAAGATAATCCCCTAGAGGCATTAAAACTTGTAAAAGAATTTTCCAAAAATGATAAATTTAAATTTACAAAAATTTTTGATTTAAGAAATAAAAATGTAGTTTACATAAATGAGTAAAGAAAAATTTAAATTTTTTTTTGATCTTGGTTCTTCAAAAATAAGGACAGCAGCAATAGATTTTGAGGAGATATCAAATAATTTATATTTTGAAAGTTCTTTTATTCCTGATGAAAAGCATTATGAAAATGAGATTCATAATTCTATATTAAATATTGAGAAAAAAACTGGTGAATTTCTTAAAACTACTGATGTGATGTTAGATGATAAAAAAACTTTTTCTGTAAGCATTGGAATGAAAAAAAAACATGAGAATAAAATCATTTCAAATGATGAATTAAAATTCATGGTAAATGAATTGAAGAAAGAAGTTTCAAAAAATTATCTCGAGTATGATATCTTGCATATAATCATTAAAAATCTCATGATTGATGATAAAGAGTACTATAACCTTCCAGATTTTGAAATTAATCATTTAAAAATTGAATTATTATTTATTTTTATTCCAAAAAGTAAAAAAAAATTGATTAAAGAGATTTTTAAAAAAAAAAATGTTTTAATCCGTAATTTTTTTTGCTCAAGTTATTTAAAATCACTTCATTATATCAAAAATTTAAAAAATCTAAATTTTACAATATTTATTGACATGGGTTTTAATAAGACATCTATAATAGTTTATAAAAATTCTAGAATAAAATCTTTTGATATTATCGAGGCTGGAGGTAATAATATTTCAAAAGATTTAGCAAAAATATTAAAAATTAAAGTTTTAGATGCAGAAAAAATTAAGTGTTTATTTGATGATAATTTTAGATTTATAAAGTCTAATAATCTTGATTTAGAATTGATTAAAAATATTATTTTTTCAAGAGTTGAAGAATTACTAGAAATTAGTTTCGAAATTGTAGATAAAAAGTTTAGAATTTCAAAAATCAACAATGATTTAACAAAATTTATTTTACTAGGGGAAGGATCGAAGGTTCTAGATAATGTTTTTAAAGATAAAATTTTGTTCAACAAAGAAATTCATTTAATGGAGGAAACCTACATAGATATCTGCAATTCAATCGTAGATTACACTAGTAGCAATTCTGAAATACAAGAGGTTAAGATGATAAACCCAAAAAATGAAAAACTCGGCTTTTTTGAGCGTTTTTTTCATTTATTTTCTAGATAGTATTTTACTGTAACATTTCTTGAGTTCTAAAATTGACCTAAAAATCTAAGATATTTTCATGTCAGTATTAAATCAAAAAACAATTAAAAAAGAAATTAGCTTTAAGGGAGTTGGTCTACACTCAGGTGTAATATCTAATATAAAAATAAGACCATCACAACCAAATACAGGAATAATATTTATCAGAACAGATATTAAAAAAAATAATGTAATCACCCCAAATGTCTTTAATGTTTGTAATACATCTTTTTGTACAACTATATCTAACGAAGACGGTGCTAGCGTATCAACCATTGAACACTTAATGGGCGCATTATATGGTGAAGGTATTGATAATGCCATAATTGAAATTGATAATAAAGAAATTCCAATTATGGATGGTTCAGCTAAAAAATTTGTAGAAGAAATTAGAAAGGTAGGAGTAACTTATTCATCTAATCCAATAAAAATAATTAAGATTGAAAAAAAGATAAAATTTCAAGATGGAGAAAAGTTTATAAGTATCGAACCTTCTAGAATAAATTTAAGTATAGATTTTGAGATAAAATATGAAAACTCATTTATAAACACTCAAAACAATATCGTAAATATTTTTGAAGATAACTTAGATGATGTTTATAATTCAAGAACTTTTTGTTTATTTAATGATATTGAAAATTTAAAAAAAATGAATCTTGCTCAAGGTGGATCTCTTGAAAATGCAATAGTAGTCGATGGAAATAAAATATTGAACAAAGATGGATTAAGAAATGAAAAAGAGTTTGTAAATCACAAAATTTTAGATTGTATGGGTGATCTATATCTATCGGGATATAAAGTTTTGGGAAAAATTATATGTTCTCAAGGTGGTCATAGAATGACTAATCAAGTATTAAGGAAAGTTTTATCAAATAAGGAAAACTATTCAATTTTTGAATTAAAAGAAAAAAATATACCTCATACATACGTCGATAGATCTCATTTAAAATCTATTGCATAGATTTTCCATAAGATATAAATAATTTAATATAATCAAATGAATTATTTAAAAATTTTATTTTTACTTTTTTTTATTCTTATCACTAACTGCTCCGAACCAGAAAAAAAAGTTGATATAATTAAAAGTGATGACCTTAATGCTCAAATGATAGAAGCTTATAATGAAGGTGTGGCTAGTTTAGATAAAAGAGATGCAATTACAGCAGCTCAAAAATTCAATCAATCTGAAATTCTTTTCCCTCAATCAATATGGGCACCAAGATCAAATTTAATGGCAGCTTATTCTTATTATTCTCAATCTTACTACTTAGAAGCTATTGATGAAATAGACAGATATTTTAAAACTTATCCAAAAGATAAAAATCAATCATATGCTTTATATTTAATTGGCATGTGTTATTACGAAATGATAGCTGATGAAAAAAAAGACTTACAACCAATTATTAAAGCTAAGTCTTATTTTAAAAAATTAATTTCAAAATATCCTGAAACAGACTTTTCAATTGATGCAAAATTTAAGCTTGATTTAATTAACGATATTCTAGCTTCTAAAGAAATGCATATTGCCAGGTATTATATTGAAAAAGAAAAATGGATAGCTGCAGTTAAAAGACTTCAATTTGTAGTTAAAAACTACGAAAATACAATTTACATTGAGGAAGCTCTTCATAGGTTGGTTGAAACTTATTATTTTATAGGATTAGAAAACGAAGCAAAAAAATATGCCTCTCTCTTGGGATATAATCATTCAGAGAGCGATTGGTATAAAAAATCATATAAAATTTTTAACAAACAATATGAAGACCCGTACAATAAGATTAAAAAAAATAAAAAAAAGAGCCCTTTAAAATTATTAAAATTTTAAGAGAAGATAATGAAAGATAAAAATATTATTATAAGAGATTATAATAAAAAAATTGAACAAATTAACAAATTAAATAAAAATTATTATGAAAAAAGTAAGCCTCTGGTTAATGACTCTGATTATGATAATTTAAAAAATGAAATTTTTGATTTAGAAAATAAATATTCTTTTTTAAACCATAAAAATTCTCCATCAAAAACAGTTGGCTTCAAACCATCTAAAAATTTTAAAAAATATAATCATAAAGTACCAATGTTATCGTTGTCTAACGCCTTTTCAGAAGAGGATTTAGCGAATTTTGAAAAAAAGATAATTAATTTTATTGATGAAAAAAAAGATTACAAAATTGAGTATAGTGCAGAACCTAAAATAGACGGCATTTCAGCTTCACTTTTTTACAAAAATAAAAAATTTGATCTTGGATTATCTCGAGGTGATGGACAGACAGGAGAAGATATTACTTTAAATTTGAAAACTATAAAAGATATACCTAAACAAATTTTGGCAAAAGATTTCCCTGAAGAAATCGATATAAGAGGAGAGGTATATATTCAAAATAGTGATTTTAAAAAATTGTCAAGTAAATTTGCAAATCCAAGAAATGCAGCTTCAGGCTCGCTCAGGCAAAAAAATCCAAATGATACAAAAAAAATACCTTTAAAATTCATTGCTTATACCTTTGGATATGAAAAAGGTTTAAAAATTTATAAACAAAAAGATTTTTTAAAAAAACTTAGTGATTGGGGCTTTAAAACAAATCCTTTTAATAAAAAAATTTCAGGAATAAATAATTTAATGAATAATTACTACCAAATTGAAAAGAAAAGAAATGATTTAGATTTTGATATCGATGGAATTGTTTATAAGATCGATGATTTTAAATTACAGAAAAGACTTGGATATGTTGCAAACGCACCAAGATGGGCGATAGCACATAAATTCTCTGCTAATAGTGGAACTTCAAAAATTCTTGAAATAGATATTCAAATAGGACGCACAGGTGCTTTAACGCCAGTTGCAAAGATAAATCCCATTAATATAGGGGGAGTTGTTGTATCTAATGCAACTTTACATAATGAGGATGAAATTAATAGAAAAGATATAAGAGTTGGTGATACTGTTCAAGTAGAGAGAGCCGGAGATGTAATACCACATATTATCTCAGTTGATTTAAAAAAGAGAAAAAAAAAATCATCAAAATTTGTATTTCCTACAAAATGTCCGTCGTGTGGTTCAAAAACTATTAAGGAATTTAATTTGACAACAAAGAAGCAGGATGCTGTCAGAAGATGTTCAAGTGATGGGTATGAGTGTAAAAAAGTTGCTGTAGAAAAGCTTAAACACTTTGTGTCTAAAGAAGCATTTAACATTGAAGGATTTGGAAAAAAAATTGTTGAAAACTTTTACAATAACAATTTTATTAAATTACCTAATGATATTTTTAATTTAGATTATTCAAAAATAGAGAAAATGGATGGATGGGGCAAACAATCAGTCTTAAATCTCAAGTATTCAATAAATTTAAGTAAAAATATCTCTTTTGAGAGGTTTATTTATGCCTTGGGCATAAGGCATATAGGCTTAGAAAATGCTAAATTAATTTCAAAAAATCTTAAACATGTCAAAAACTTTTTTGAATTATCAAAAAAAGATAAGATAAAGGATTTATTAAATCTAGATGGTATTGGAGAAACTCAGATCAACTCAATTAAAAATTTTTTTTCAAATCAAACTAATCTAAATGTATTGGATCAACTTTCAAAGTTAATTGATATTAAAGAAAGTGTTACAACTCAAAAAAATGGTCCACTACAAAATAAAACTTTTTTATTGACTGGAAAATTAGATGGCATGAGTAGAGCAGAAGCAAAGTCATTAATAGAAAAAAATTCTGGCTCAATAATAAGTAATGTTTCTAAAAAACTTAATTATTTAATTGTAGGCGCTAAACCTACAAAGAGAAAAGTAGATTTAGCAAATGAATTGAATGTAAAAATAATTAGCCAAAAAGAATGGCTTAAAATGTTAGATATAACTAGCTAACCATTTCCTCTCATTTAAACTTAAATACCTAGATAATTTTGTATAAACGTCTAAATGATAAATAAATAAGTAGTCTCTTTCTTTTTTAGACAGTTCTTGAAAATTTATAAGATCTTTTTCAATAGGAACTAGAGTTAAATTTTTAAACTTGAGCTTATTATTTTTTTTGATTACATAAATTAAATTTTCTATTCGTATTCCGAACTGCCCTTTTTTATAAAAACCAGGCTCATTACTTAATATCATTCCTTCTTTAATTCTTACCTCATTAAATTTTGATATTGCTTGTGGTCCCTCATGAACATTTAAGTAAAAACCTACACCATGTCCAGTACCATGTTCATAATTTAGGCCGATTTTTTTTAAACTTTTCCTGGCTAATACGTCAATTTTTTTTCCATTAAAATATTTATTTAGATTAGCGGTAGCAACCGCAATATGACCCTTTAAAACTTTTGTAAAAATACTTTTTATATTTTTTTTAGGTTTAGTAAAACAAATGGTTCTTGTCACATCTGTTGTTCCAAATCTGTATTGGCCACCTGAGTCGCATAAAAATATGTCTTCTTTTTTTATTAAAGATGAATTCTTTTTACCAGGTTTATAATGAATTATTGCACCATTTTTTCCAGTTCCAGCAATGGTGTTGAAACTAGGAAATTGGTAATCTTTAATTTTTTTTCTAAAAAACTCTAATTTTTTTTGTGCCTGGTATTCTGTAATTTTTTTCTTATTAATTTTCTTTATCCAATATAAAAATTTTGTAACAGCTACACCATCTGCTACATGGCATTTAATCATATTTTTTATCTCAACTTTGTTTTTAACAGATTTAAGATTGTAAACTGGATCTTCTTTTTTTAAAATTTTAAATTTTTTTTTAATTAAATTTTCAAAATAAATAGAACATGTTTTATCATCAATTATAATTTTTCCTTTTTGTAATTTATTTATAAATAACAAAAAATTTTTAGGATTTATGACTTGTTTTAAGTTTATTTTTTTATCTTTTATTATTTTCTTTAATTTATCTTTTTGTGAAATTAAAAATATTTTTTCTTTATTATCTACTAGTAGCCTTGCATTAGTTATAGGACTATTAGGATTATCATAGCCGCGAATATTTAGTAACCATGATATATTTTCTGGTGCGCTAATAAAAAGATATTTTGATTTGTATTTTTTTAAAATATTAGAAACTTTCTTTATCTTTGAGTAATGATCAAGCCCAGTTACATTTTTTTCTAAAGAGAAAAAAGGTTTTATATTAAAATTATTTTGTTTTAAGAAAAAATCTACTAAATTTAATTCTATTTCTTTAATTTTATTATACTTGATAAACGTTTTTTTTATTTGATTGGAAGTAAAAATTTTTGGATCAATTCCTAGGGTAAGGTTTTTAAATAAGTTACAATTTAAAATTTTATCGTAGTTTATGATTTTAAATAATTTACCACATTGTTTCTCAGCTTGAATTGTATATCTACCATCAACGAAAAGATAATTTTTATTTTTTAAAACTACTGCCACTCCAGCTGAACCATCAAAGTTTGAAATGAATTTTAATCTGTCTTTAGACGAATATTCTGAAAAAAACTCATCATTTTTAGGTATTATATATCCGTCAATATTAAAAAATTTAAATTTTGATTTTAATTGATTTAATCTACTTTTAATCATTTGATTCTTTTTTGATATCTTATCCACCCAGGACTTCTTACATTGTCTTGTTCATCAAAATCTTGATTAAATTCAAAATCATCGTCTATTTTGTCACTTTCATCAAAAAATGAATTTTTTTCGAGATAATCATCTGGCAGCTCATCAATAAATCTTGAGGCTAAGCTATCCATCCAATCACCTTGATAAAATCTAGACATTGAAAAAGAAATGTTTGCGATTTTTTTTGCTCTTGTTATTCCAACATATGCCAATCTTCTTTCCTCTTCTAGCCCACTTTGACCTTTTTCTTCAATGGATTTTTGATGAGGAAACAATCCTTCTTCCCAACCAGGTAAAAAAATCACATCAAATTCTAAGCCTTTAGCAGCGTGCATGGTCATCATATTTATTTTTTGACCGTCCCATTCTTGGTCAACTGAAGTGGCTAAAGCAACATGTTCTAAAAAACTTTCTAAATTATCAAATTCTTTCATTGCATTCAGTAATTCTTTTATATTTTCAATTCTACTTTCATTCTCAACATCTTTTTTATTTTTTAATACAGATGAGTAGCCCGACTCATCTAAAATTACTTGAAGTAATTTGACATGGTTTATTTTTTTATTCAAATCACTTCTCCATTTTGATAAAATATCTAAAAAAAATGTTAAACCAATTTTTGCTTTTGGTTTTATTAAATTTTCTTGTATCATTCTTCTAGATGCAGATTCTAAACTGAGTGAATTTATTTTAGAATATTCATGAATAGTTTTTAAAGTGCTATCGCCAATTGCTCTTTTTGGATTATTAACTATTCTTTCAAAAGCAAGATCATCTTTACTTTGATAAACTAATCTTAAATATGCTACGCAATCCTTGATTTCTGCTCTTTCATAAAATTTTGTTCCACCTAAAATTCTATAAGGAATTCCTATTTTGAGAAATCTTTCTTCAAATTCTCTTGTTTGAAAAATCGCTCTAACTAAAATTGCAATATTATTTAAAGAAAATTTATCTTTAATTTTTTCTATTTCATCAGAAATTCCAATAGCTTCATCTTTGCCATTTTTAAAACAATTTAATTTGATCAATTCTCCGTCTTCTAAAGAGGTTTTTAAAGTTTTACCTACTCTATTTTGATTATTTGATATTAATTCAGAGGCCACTGTTAAAATATTTTGAGTTGATCTATAATTTTGTTCTAATCTTATAACTTTAGTATTTGAATAAACTTGGTCAAATTCTAAAAAATTTTTAATTTCTGCTCCACGCCAACTGTAGATTGATTGATCGTCATCACCAACACAGCATATATTCATATTTTTTTCAGATAATAATTTTAACCATTTACTTTGAATAAAATTAGTGTCTTGATATTCATCTACTAAAATATACTTAAAATTTTTTGAGTAGATCTCCCTTATATCCTCATTTTTTTCTAATATTTTTACTGTGTGCAAGATAAGATCACCAAAATCACACGAATTTAGATCAATCAATTTTTGTTGATATATCTCATATATTGGCCTTATAGTTTTTTCATAGATATCTTTTTTATCTATCAAAACATCTGCAGGATAAAATCCTTTATTTTTCCATCTATCAATTATTGCAAGAATATATTTTGGCGATAATTGCTTAACGTCAATATTTTCAGCCTTGCAAATATTTTTGATGAGCCTTATTTGATCATCAGTGTCAATAATTGTAAAATTTGAGTTTAAATTTACCGCATTTGCATGTTTTCTTAGAAGTTTTGCGCATATGGAATGAAATGTTCCTAGCCATGCTAAACCGGTAGCAGTTGAGCCAAGAATTTTACTCACTCTTGTTTGCATTTCTTTTGCTGCTTTATTTGTAAATGTCACAGAAAGGATTTGATTTGGAAATGCTTTTTTTTCTTTAATAATATGAGCAATTCTTGAAGTTAGCACTTTAGTTTTTCCAGAACCTGCCCCAGCCACAATTAATAATGGCCCATCAGTGTATTTTACAGCCTCTTTTTGTGCATCATTTAAATTTTTTAGATAATCAGAGTTTATCATTTTCTATAAATCATTATAACACTTCAAAATTAAATGAAAAAATTTATTAAAAATTTTAAATCAATTAATAACTTATTTAATAAACTATTAACTGATAATTTAAATAAGTTAAATTTACTCAATTTAAAGAATAATAAAAAAAATACTGTTGCTCAAAAAAGGTTTTTCTTCAGCATTATTGGTTTGATTCTAATATGTTTATTTTACTTATTATTACCCTCTTTTTATAATAGAGAAGAAACCATTAAAAAATTGGAGACAATTGTATCAAAAGAACACAAAATAAATTTTGAATTAAATGAAAGTATATCTTATAGTTTTTTACCAAGGCCACACTTCAATTTTAAAAAAGCAATTATTAAAGATGATAGCGAAAAAATTTCTAATATTGGTGAACTAGATATCTATATATCATTAAAGAATTTACTGAATTTAAATAGTCTTAAGATACTCGATATAAAAGCTTCAGACTCTTCAATTTATCTTAAGAAAAAAAATATCTCTGATGTTTTTAATTTTTTAAAAAAAAAAATTAGTATTAACAAATTTATATTGTCAAATAGTAAAGTGTTTTTTTTAAATGAAAAAGAGGATGTTTTATCTATATTTAAAATTACTAAATTAACTTCATTTTATGATGTTGAAAATGAATCAAATGAATTAAAAATTAATGGTGAGGTATTTGGTTATAGATTTGATTACGATTCTCAAAATAACTTATTAAAAAATGAATTAAATAGTTCAATAGCTTTTAAAGACTTAAAATTATTTTTAGATACAGATATCATTTTTCAGGATATTTCTACAGAGGGAACTATTAAATTATCAACTGTTGGTTTTAATCTTATTAATAAAATAAAGATGACAAATGACAAAATTTTTTTTAGTTCTAACAATGATCTTGGAAGTAGACTATTTTATAAAGGTCAAATAAACTTAAAGCCATTTAATTTTTTATTAGATATAAAGGCAAATGAAATAGATTTAACGAACCTCATCTCCAATGAAAGTTTTTTTATGGAGGTTTTAAAATCAAGATTATTTTTTAATAAAAATTTAAATTTCAATATTTCATTATACTCAAATAGAATTAAGCAAAAAAACTTTAATAATTTAGTTTTAAAATCTAAATTTGATCAAGAAAGCCTTAATTTATTTGGTACTAGAATTAATTTAAGAGATTTTGCCGTATTAAATTTAAGTAATAATCAATTGTTAATTAACAAAGACAATCTTTTTTTAAATGGTGAAGTAGAAATTATTATTGAAAATAAAGATAAATTTTTTTCTTTCTTTTTGGTCCCCAAAAAACTCAGAAAAAACTTAAAGGTTATAAGTATTAAGTATAAATACAATTTAGAAAGTTCAATATTTGAAATTGACAATATTGAAATTGATAAAAAAACCATACAAGATTTTAATTTTTTAACTAAAGATATAAATAATCTCAAAGGCTTTAAGACAAATAAAATTCAGTTAAGAAAAATTCTTAATAAATTACTAGAAAGTTATGATGGATAAATCATTTTTTCTGGGTTAACAATCTTCTCATACATTTTATTTGTAACTAAACCAGATTTTAAAGCCTCATGTTTTAATGTGGTATTATTTTTTAATGCCCTTTTCGCAATTTTAGCAGCATTATCGTAGCCTATGTGAGGCGCTAATGCAGTGACCAACATTAAAGAATTATCTAGAAATTGTTTAATTTTTGTTTTATCTGCTTTAAGCCCCTTAATGCAGTAAAGAGTAAAATTCTTAACACTATCCGATAATAAATCAATTGATTGTAAAATATTATGTGCAATTAACGGTTTAAAAACATTTAATTCAAAATGTCCATGAGACCCTGCCATGGTAATACCGTTATTATTTCCAATTACCTTAACACAAACCATTGTAACTGCCTCAGATTGTGTTGGATTAACTTTTCCAGGCATTATAGATGACCCTGGTTCATTAGCAGGCAATATTAATTCTCCGTAACCCGCTCTTGGTCCTGATCCTAAAAATCTTATATCATTAGCAATTTTCATTAAACATACCGCTGTGGTATTTAATGATCCAGAGAAATTTACAATTTCATCGTGCGCTGCAAGAGCCGCAAACTTATTTTTAGTTGGTTTAAAAGGTAATTTTGTAATTTTTTTTATTTCATTGATAATTTTTTTATCAAAATTTTTTTTACTATTTATTCCAGTACCAACAGCAGTGCCACCTTGAGCTAAAAAATATATTTCAGCTAGCGAATTTTTTATTCTAGTAATGCAATCTTGTAATTGAGATTGGTAACCAGAGAATTCTTGGCCTAAAGATAACGGTGTAGCATCTTGCAAGTGAGTTCTTCCTACTTTTATAATATTTTTAAATTTAGAAACCTTCTTTTTTAATTCTTTATTCAACATTTCTAGAGATGGAATCAATTTATTATTAGTTTCTATTGCTATTGCTATATGCATAGCAGTAGGAAATACATCGTTAGTCGATTGAGATTTATTTACATGGTCATTAGGATGAACAGGCTTTTTTGAACCTTTTTTACCACCTAATATCTCAATAGCTCTATTGGCAATTACCTCATTAACATTCATATTTGTTTGGGTGCCAGAGCCTGTTTGCCAAACTTTTAAAGGAAAATGATCATCTAACTTTCCTAAAATTACTTCATTAGCAGCTTTTATTATTGCTTTAGATATTTTTGGTTCAATTTGTTTTTCGTCATTATGAACTTTCGCCGCTGCCTTTTTAATCATAGCTATTGATTTAATTAGAATAGGCCTTACTAAAAAATCCCCAATATCAAAATACTTTTTTGATCTTTGTGTAGATGCGCCCCAATATTTATCATTTGGAACATTTACTTTACCTAAACTGTCAAATTCTTTTCTTAATTTCATTGATTAATAAGTTAATAATAAATTATTATTAATATACATAAAATTAGTAAAACTTACAGGAGCAATATGTCAAATTTTAGTAAGGTAGGTCTTTTCATGAGGACCTTCGGTCAAGAAGTTAAAAATAAGCCTTCATTTAGTTCAGATAAAATCAATAAACTTAGGTATGATTTAATAAATGAAGAGCTTACAGAGTTAAAAGAGGCTTTAGATAAAAAAGATCTTTTAGAGGTAGCTGATGCATTAACTGATATCCTTTATGTTACTTATGGAGCTGGTCATGCCTTTGGAATTGATCTAGATAAGTGTTTTGAGGAAGTTCAAAATTCCAATATGAGCAAGCTAGATGACAACGGAAAACCAATCTATAATGATTCTGGAAAAGTTATGAAAGGACCAAATTATTTTAAACCTGATTTATCTAAATTTGTTAATTAAATATTCAGCCAGCTAGGTATAAAAATTTTAAATAAAGCATTTTCACTTTTAAAAATTTTATCCTTATTAAAATTTTTATCTAAATATTTTATTATTGCAAATGGGTATTCATCATTGATAAGTATCTTTCCAATTTCAACACCATTACTAAAAATTTTTTCGTCCTCTAATATTTTTCCTTCAATAATTTCAACAGGAAATAATCTTTTAGTAAGTTTATTTTTCAGTTTTATTCTAGCTGTATTTTCTTGACCGACATAACAACCTTTTTTAAAGTCAATTCCATTTAGTTCTTCATAATTACACTCAATACCGAATAATTTATTTTGTAATTTATTTAAATTCTTTGGAACAATTCCAAGTTTATGGCTTTGATTATAATAATTCTCAACTTTATCATCTTTTAAACCTAACTTTTTAAGAGATAAATAAAGCTTTTCTAAATTAATAATTAATCTAGCTCCCAAAGATTTATTTCTAGGGTCCAAAATAATTGGGTCTTCTCTATATTTGAAGGTATAACCCAAAGTATTCTTCGACCCTTCCAAAGATAAATATTTTTCCAAACCAAAACTTGCAACTACAAATTCATTACTTAAATTTAAAATTTCAACTTTTGATCTTATTTTATATAAATTTAATTGCTTAAAAATTTCGTTAGATTGAGTTTTTTCACAATCAATAAAATACCCAGACTTGTGTTTAATTATTAAAAATTCAAATAAAAATTTGCCTTGAGGTGTTAGCAAAGAGGCAAAACAGCTAGAATTTTCTGTGACTTTATTAATGTCGTTACTTATAAGATTTTGTAGAAAATTTTTTGCATCTTCTCCATTGATATAAATTATTGATCTATCTTCTAAAATGTAAACACTATTATTCATATTTGCATCATGCTTAATTTTAATATAATTACTTTTTGCATAAATGTTAGATCTTATAATTAAAAATGGTCAATGTTATATTGATGGTCAAGTAATTGAGGCAGATATATCCATCAAAGATGGAAAAATTAAAGATTTAGGTAAAATCGTTGAGGAGTCTAAGAAAACTATTGAAGCTAAAGGTTTAACAGTTTTACCTGGTTGTATAGATACACAAACTCATTTTAGAGAGCCAGGATCTACAGATACAGAAGATCTTCATTCAGGTAGTAGAGCAGCCGTTGCTGGAGGGATTACAGCAGTTTTCGAAATGCCAAACACTAATCCTCCAACATCATCAAAAAAAGAATTTCAAAAAAAATTAGATCTAGCTAAAAATAGAATGTACTGCAACTATGCTTTTTATTTTGGTGCAACTGCTGATAATGCTAATGAACTTGCAGATCTAAAAAATTTAGAAGGTTGTTGTGGTATAAAACTTTTTGCTGGCTCATCTACGGGAAATCTTTTAGTTGCTGATGAAAAAGATATTGAAACTGTATTCAAAAATAGTTCAAAAGTAGTAGCAGTTCACTCTGAGGATGAAGGAATATTAAACGTTAATAAAAAACTAATTGTAAAAGGTGATGTTCATTCTCATCCGATTTGGAGAAGTGACGAGTGTGCAATTTCCTCAACACGAAGAATAGTTCGTATTGCTGAGCGATATAATAAAAAAGCTCATGTCCTTCACGTGACAACCAAACAAGAGGTTGATTTTCTATCTCAACATAAAGGTAACATTACTTTTGAAATTACCCCACAGCATCTTACTATTTATGCACCAGATTGTTATAATAAACTTGGAACATACGCTCAGATGAACCCACCTATAAGAGACAAATCTCATTATGATAGACTATGGTATGCTGTAAAAAATAATTATAATGAAACGATAGGTTCAGACCACGCCCCACACTTGAAAGCTAACAAAGAAAAAGAATATCCTAACTCTCCTTCAGGTATGCCAGGAGTACAAACCTTAATGCCAGTAATGTTAAATCATGTAAATAATGGAAAATTATCACTTAATCAGTTGATGAATTTAGTTTGTGAAAATCCAGTTAAAATTTTTGGTATAAGGAATAAAGGATTTATTAAAAAAGGATACGATGCTGACTTTACTATTGTAGATATGAATAAAGAAATTTTGATTGAAAATAAAAATATAGAAAGTAAATGCGGGTGGTCTCCTTTTGATGGTTATAAATTTAAAGGAACACCAGTTTCAACTGTCATTGCCGGAAAAATCAAAATGCAAGATGGTAAAATTTTGGGAGACCCTGATGGAACTCCTCTAAAGTTTAGTTAAGCTTTACTGTAAAGCTATTCACAAGAATAACCCCAATAACAATTAGAAATAATCCAGCAATTGCTTGCCAAGCTAAAGTTTGTTTAAAAAAGAAATATCCTAACACTGCTATTGTAAAAACTCCAAGTCCACTCCAAGTGGCATATACAATTGCAATAGGCAGTTTATCCATTACAAAAGTCATTAAGTAGAATGACGCAAGATAAAATAAAGTCAGACAAACAGTTGGTATCACTCTCGTGAAATTTTGTGAAACAGGTAACAACATGGTTCCAGCTACCTCACAAAATATAGCGATAAGCAAAATAGAATATGTTTTAAACATTTATTAGAATTTTGTTATTAATTAAGTCTTGCTTTATTTCATCAAGAATAGCAGGATCATCAATAGTTGGAGGCATTTTGTATTCTACATTATCTGCAATTTTTCTTATTGTTCCTCTTAAAATTTTACCTGATCTTGTTTTTGGCAGTCTTTTTATAACTATTG
>MDTC01027703.1_pt1 | contig 17267 bp, 15 predicted proteins | sample 811181 | NCBI WGS metagenome assembly MDTC01 (sample SAMN05326644, study PRJNA326480) | marine metagenome | isolation source: seawater | place: Pacific Ocean: North | collected 2011 | reverse complement strand
TTGAACAAGTCGCATCAGTGGCGTTGACAGGCCATCTATTACATTAGATAAGCAACTTTTTGCCCAAGGGCCAGATGCGTTAACGATTACTCGAGAACGCAATTGTTGTATGGAGTCATCTTTGCTATTGGATAATGTGGCATGCCAGCCACCTCCTGCAGAATCAGGTGTCGCGCTCACACATTTTGTACGAGTTAAAATTGTTGCGCCGTGAGCTTGCGCGTCAAGAGCGTTCAATACAACTAGTCTGCTATCGTCAACCCAGCAATCTGAATAGAATGCCGCTTTTTTTAAGTATGGTTGCAAAGGTTTGCCATATGGGGTCCCTGTTAAATTTAGTGAACCGGAGCCTGGCAGGCGTTTTCTAGCCCCCAAGTGATCATATAAAAATAACCCAAGTTGGATGAGCCAAGCTGGGCGCACCCCAGGTGATTGTGGTAAAATAAACCGCATCGGTCGTACTATATGGGGAGCAGCGTTCAGTATTACTTCACGCTCTTTCAGAGCGGCACGTACTAAACCAAACTCATAATGTTCCAGATATCGTAATCCGCCATGAATTAGCTTAGTGCTCGCGGATGACGTTCCTCCGCCCAGATCTTCTTTCTCGCATAGTGTGACTCTCAGGCCACGTCCTGCAGCATCGCGCGCTATACCAGCCCCGTTAATGCCTCCTCCAATGATTAAAATATCAGTATCAAATTCGTTTTCTGTCATTCGCTATGTTCCTGCTTAAGCAGTAAAAGTCTGAGTTTAAAAATTGGTGATCCGTATAGGAGGCCCCTCTAGTTTGCAGTTAAGTGGTCTTAAATGCTTTAACTTTTAACAAAACCAAGTGCTCGAAAATGTTGATGACGGAGGATTAAGTTATGGTTGACCTTTCTTCGCATCAATCAAAATTGTTGCTAGCTCTGAAAAACCGGTGCCACCTATACTTTCAGTTACGTATCTTGGGGGAACGATTAGGCTTTCTTTAAAGTCGAGAACATTTGCGACACCTACTGAATTTGAAAAAAAGTCAAACATAGGAGCGTCATTAGGGGAATCTCCCGAAAAAACATAATCACTTTCACTGGTGTTTAAGTCCACGCCCAAACAATCAGCCGCAAAAAGTTTGGTCATTGTCAACTTGTCGTAAGTTCCAAACCAGGCATTTACATGAATTGAGCTAACCTTGGCTGTTGCCCCTGCTTTTTCAAAAATATTGACAATTTTATCTATTTTTGGTTTGGCAAGTGTGGGAACATCTTCACCATAATCAATGGCTAAATCCGTTTCTCGATACAGTTGATCAGCAGAAATTGCAGATTCAGGAACTTTATCTAATACGGTTTGTCCAAGTTTCATCAATTGCTCCCTATTATTTTTTCTTTTTTCAATGCTATCGACATAACGTCTATCCATTTGTTGTTTTTTACGATCATAGCAAAAATAAAATGCACCATTTTCACCCACGACACCGTCAACTGGCCATATTCTGGCAATAAGATCGCACCATCCAGCCGGTCGTCCAGTAATAGGGACAACAGTTATTCCAATTTTTTGCAAATTTTCCATTGCCAAATAAGCTTCTGCGGGCAACTGACCTTCTGTGGTCAACGTATCGTCAATATCAGTAAATACACCCCGAATTGATACTCGTTTGGTCATCGGGAAAATTGATAGTGGTTTCACTTTGCACCTATTCTTTCAAACATTTTATATCTACATATGGTTCTGTAGGAAAGCTAAAATATTACATGAAATGTAAAAAATTTTACATTTTGTGTAATTCTCGTTAGTATCTTTATTATGTTTAAAAATCTCATATATAATTAATGAGGATTTAGTGGCAGATCAAAAACGTTTGGGTATTAGTAGTCGCCAGGACCAGATTATCAATTTGGTCCGAGATCAAGGTTATGCCTCAATTGAAATGATGGCTGAAAAATTTGATGTAGCACAACAAACTGTCCGCAGGGATATTATCTACTTGAGTGAAAAAGGGCTTTTGCAACGCCATCATGGCGGTGCGGGCCTGCCCCCTGGATTAGAAAGTTTGGCATACTCCAATCGGAAAGTACGAAATGCTCAGCAAAAAACTCTTATTGCCGAAGCAATAGCATCGCGTGTCCCCAACGGAGCTTCCCTTTTTATTGACATTGGCACAACAATGGAGGCCGTCGCATTAGCACTGACTGGACACGAGGGTCTGCGCGTCATAACCAATCATGTTGGTGTGGTCTCAATATTTTGCGAAAATACAGACTTTGAAATTATTATATCTGGCGGTCTCGTCAGAAATAATGATCGAGCCGTTACTGGAGAGACTACCACTGAATTTCTGCGTCAGTTTCGTGTTGGGTACGGTATTTTTGGAATAGGTTCAATAACTGATGACGGACATTTGCTAGATTATGATTATCGTGATGCACAAGCTTCGCGGGGCGCACTTAAAATTTCGCGTCATAAAATAGCTGCTGTGGACCACTCGAAGTTCAACGGTGACGCAATGATGCCATTTGTTCACGTTTCTGAAATGGATGAGATTTTCACGGATAAAGAGCCACCTGAGGCAATCTTAAATGCTATTGAACAAGGTGGTACCGAAATTTTTATTGCTACTGATAGCTCATTAACTAGTCGCAGCGATTAATTTTTTTGAACCTATTAGCATTGGAAGAATTTCGTCTTTTAATGTAATGTAATTTACATTAATGTATTCTATTGTAAAGTTTATGACTTAATACAGATTATAGTCGTAATCTATTGGGACCACAGGATTGATGGGGCAAGCACAGGCATGGCGGCTATTGAACTCAGTGGCATTACAAAACGATGGGGGAATTTGACCGCAGTCGACAATATTTCCTGTCGGGTTGAGGAAGGCACATTTACTGTATTGTTGGGCCCGTCGGGTTGCGGTAAGTCAACCACCCTTCGCATGATTGCGGGTCTGGAAGACATCAGTGAAGGCAAGTTGAAGATTGGGAATAATGATATGACGCATGCGGCACCGGCAGAGCGCGAGCTGTCCATGGTGTTCCAATCTTATGCCCTCTTTCCTCACTTGAACGTTAAAGAAAATATCTTATTTGGTCTTAAAATTCGTAGGGTTCCGCCTGCAGAACAATCTGCACGCATAGAGAAAGTTGCCGACCTTGTTGGCTTGTCTAGCCTACTAAATAGAAAACCTTCTCAGCTTTCGGGTGGACAGCGCCAACGGGTCGCTCTAGCACGTGCAATTATTGCCGAAAATTCTATTTGCCTAATGGATGAGCCCTTATCAAATCTAGATGCAAAATTACGACATGATATGCGCATAGAAATCCGCTCCCTGCAGCAACGCCTCAAGATGACTGTCATTTACGTCACCCATGACCAGGCCGAGGCAATGAGTATGGCTGACAATATTATTCTGATACGTGACGGTAAGATTGCGCAGGAAGGAACACCAGATGTTTTGTACGATAGACCAGCTACCGCGTTTTCAGCGTCCTTTATAGGCACGCCGCCAATGAATATTTTGAATACTGTTATCACTGACAATGGTGTTGTAATCGAAAGTGGAAATCAAACACCCGTGTTAGCAAACAATACAAAATCGGTGATGCTTGGTATTCGTCCCGAACATGTCAACATTTCTGACAGTCAGGGTATTCCGGCTGAGTTGATATCAGGTGATTACCTGGGTGCAGAAACTGTGATTACCGCACGCATTGGTGGTCAGGAGGTTCTTGTTCGGACCGCTGGGCGGGTCCGCGTAACAAGACCTGTTGCTGCACATCTCTCCTGGAGCGATCGGGATGTACATGTGTTTGACGCCAAAAGTGGGAAAAGAGATGACACTATTGAGGCTCTAGCTGTCTAGAGACAATTTATTTTAATGCCTGCTATCGCCAAAAAGGTGGAGTGGGAACAAGGAGGAAATCAATAGTTTGATTCCTCGATAAACAGGAGGAGAAAAGATGCTTAATATACTAAAAAGCTTAGCAAGGAAACTTGCTTTAGCAGTGACCTTAGGCTTAGGCCTGACAGCAACCGTCTCTGCGGTTGAATTGACGATGTACTACCCCGTTGCTGTTGGCGGGGCTTTAACCAAGATTGTTGATGGCTTGGTTGAAGATTTCATGAAGGAAAATCCAGACATCAAAGTTAACGCAATTTATGCTGGAAACTATAATGATGCGCGTATTAAAGCTCTAGCTGCGCTGAAAAGTGGGAAACCAGCGCAGACGTCGGTTATGTTTTCAATCGATATTTACGAATTAATAGAACAGGGTGCAATTGTTGCATTTGATGATGTTGTCAAAACTGCCGATGAGAAAAAATGGTTGAAAAGCTTTTATCCTGCGTTGATGGAAAATGGAAAAACACAAGGGAAAACTTGGGGCATCCCATTCCAGCGTTCAACTATTGTGATGTATTATAACAAAGATGCATTTCGTGCCGCTGGCCTCGATCCTGATGCCCCACCGGCAACTTGGGATGAAATGGTTTCAATTGGCAAGAAGTTAACCAAAAAAAGTGGTGGTAATGTAAATCAGTGGGGTGCGATGATCCCATCTACTGGTTACCCCTACTGGATGTTTGGTGCCCTGAGCATGCAAAATGGTCAGACCCTAATGAATGGTGATGGCAATGAAACCTATTTTGATGCATCAGCAACAGTCGAAGCGTTACAGTTCTGGAGAGACCTTGGCAATAAGCATGGCATCATGCCATCAGGTACTATCGAATGGGGCACGCTTCGTCAGAACTTTCTGGAAGGTAAAACCGCTATGATGTGGCATTCAACCGGAAACCTAACAACTGTCAAAAATAAAGCCAACTTTGATTTTGGCGTCGCCATGCTTCCGGCTAAGAAACGTCGAGGAACCCCGACTGGCGGTGGAAATTTCTATATCTTCAAGAAAAGTTCACCTGAAGAGCGATCAGCATCTTTGAAGCTAATTCGTTTTCTGACTCAGCCGGAGCGAACAGCGGAATGGAGCATGAAAACTGGCTATCTTGGAACACTGGCAGATGCGTACGCAACGCCAAAATTGATGCAGTACGTTAAAGATTTTCCACCTGCAGCAGTTGCCCGTGATCAGCTACAATTTGCGACAGCAGAATTATCTACCTATCAGACAGGACGGGTTCGTAAGTTGCTAGATGATGCTATTCAATCTGCATTGGTTGGTAGTAAGTCTCCAGCTGAGGCGTTGGGTGCAGCACAAAAACAGGCTGACCGTCTGTTGAAACGTTACCGTTAGACTCTTAGGAAAACCCTCGTTCCGGAAGCGTCTTAGCAAGACGTTTCCGGGACACTTTTTTACAGGTCAACACAAAAAATGAACCGGCAGTTATCACAATCTTATATTTATGGCTGGTTGCTATTAATGCCCGCGGCAATATTTTTGATCGCGTTCACTTATTATCCCACCGTTGCTACTCTGGCAAAAAGTTTTTTTTCACAGGGAACGGCCATCAAAGCATCTGAATTTGTTGGGTTCGAAAATTTCGAGTTTTTACTGGAGGATGATATATTCTGGCAAGTGGCACAGAACAATGTCATTTATGCTATTGGTACAATTCCAATTTCAATTGCATTGGCACTTTTGATGGCGATTTGGGTTAATGGCCGTCTACCGCTTAAGTCCATTATTCGTATGAGCTATTTTACACCAACTATATTACCGATGATAGCTGTTGCAAATATTTGGCTTTTTTTTTACACACCAGATATCGGCCTAATTGATCAGATTTCCCGAAACTTTGGTTTTGCCAGCCACAACTGGCTGGGTGATCCCAATACCGTGCTTGGTTGTATTATTGCAATTACTATTTGGAAGGAGGCTGGATTCTTCATGATTTTCTATCTAGCCGCCTTGCAAACTTTACCGCCCGAGCTTGAAGAAGCGGCGTATCTGGAAGGTGCGAGCCGTTGGTACTATTTTCGCAGGGTAATGTTCCCTCTTCTGATGCCGACGACGTTGTTTGTTCTGATTAATGCCGTAATAAATTCTTTCAAGCTTGTCGATCAACTTTTCATTTTGACCAAGGGTGGGCCGGACAATGCAAGCTCACTCTTGCTTTATTATATTTATGAAGTCGCATTTAGCTTTTTAGACCAGGCTTATGCTTCGACACTCACTGTAGTCCTGTTAATTACCCTTGCCTTGATTGCTATCGGCCAATTTGTATTCCTTGACAAAAGGATCCATTACCAATGAGCGGTCTAAATAGACAATCTGGGCTGAGTTTTCATCTTGAATCAGTTGCAGCATGGCTGTTAGCCTTCATCTGGATGTTGCCGTTGATCTACGCGTTCTGGAGTGCTTTTCATCCACCAGAATTTGCGACAAAATTTGAACTTTTCGCGCCTCTTTCGCTTGAGAATTTCCGTGTTGCGTGGGACCAAGCACCTTTTGCCCGTTATTTTCTTAATACATTCATTCTTGTTACTGTTATTTTGATAGCACAGTTTATTCTCTGTACACTGGCCGCCTATTCTTTTGCTCGTTTTGATTTTCCTGGTAAATCAATTGCGTTTGCACTTGTTCTTTTGCAGTTGATGATCATGCCAGAAGTCCTGATCGTTGAGAACTATGTGACAATGAGCAAACTTAATCTTGTTGATACAATCACTGGTGTAGGCTTGCCATACATGGCGAGTGCTTTCGGTATTTTCCTTCTGCGTCAGACCTTTAAAACTATTCCGAAGGAGCTTGAAGATGCTGCGCGCGTTGAGGGCTGCTCACCTCTCCAGATTCTCAGAAAAGTATATGTGCCTCTGGCTTATCCCACATACGTTGCTTACGGTCTCGTATCGGTTAGTTACCACTGGAACAATTTTCTCTGGCCTTTAGTTATCACAAATTCAGTCAATACACGGCCACTTACAGTTGGGCTAGCTATTTTTGGAGCACCCGAATCTGGTGTCGATTGGTCAATTATTACGGCGGGCACTATACTAGCTGTTGCTCCACTTCTCGTGGCATTTCTGCTGTTCCAGCGCCAATTTGTTCAATCCTTCATGCATGCAGGTATAAAGTGACAAGCATCCTCACTTGGAACATACAATGTGGTTGTGGCGTTGATGGCCGCGTAGATTTAGGGCGAGTGGCTGATGTAATCAAGGGTATGGGTGACGTTGATGTCATTTGCCTGCAAGAGGTATCGCGAAATGATTGCGAAATGGATGGAGGAAAAGGTGCTGATCAAGTTACGGATCTGAGTGCCTTTTTCCCAAATCATTATCCAGTTTTTGGTTCCGCATTCAATCGGCTCGAAGATACAAAAGCTCAACGACGACAATTTGGTAATATGATTTTATCACGATTACCGGTCCTTCAAGTGTTTAAGCATCTTCTTCCACAGCCTGCCCCCGAGGGCCCACACAAACACATGCCTCGGCAGGCACTTGAAGTTGTAGTCGTGATTGATGAGAAACCTATACGCATTACCACTACCCATTTAGAATATCACTCAGAGGTCCAACGTATGGCCCAAGTCAAACGACTACTTGAAGTTCAAGATGAGGTAGTAAAAAACCAGCAATACTTGAAGTACGCCCCCTCTGCTGGCCCATATTCCGCAGTCCCACGTCCTGCTCGCAGTATCCTCTGTGGGGACTTCAATTCGGAACCAGATGATACTGTATATAAAATCCTTACCTCACCACAAAATTCTGCTGAGAACAATTACTTGGATGCCTGGCGGATCATAAAAGGACAGGAATTCCACGCGCCAACCTGTGGTATCTACGATCGTACACAATGGCCTCAGGGAGGACACTGCCGTGATTTCTGTTTCATATCTAGGGATTTGATTCCAGTCGCAAGAGATATTGAGGTTCAGCAAGAAACCAATGCATCCGATCATCAGCCAATTATCTTACATCTCAATAGTTAGAGAATTAACTTTCGATTATATTGCTTTTCTGGATCAATTAGTTTTCTTAAATTATTAAAATCCTATTCACAATCGCCTAGTCTTTTTTAATGAATAGAATCCGGGTCGACTCTCCTTAATGAATAGCGACGGAATGCAAATGAGTGCTCACATTCGACCTTATTGGTGGAGGTGGGCTAAGTGACCAGGGACGCGGTCGGATCAACAGGCCGCCATCTTTTAGAGCTTTAGCAAGCAACTGAGCAGCAGGACGCAAAATGCGAAGGGTTGCTGGTTTTGCCCAGCATTTTAGATAAATATCGCCATCATTAAGGCTAGAGCCGTGTTGCCAAGCAGCAATCGCAGCCATCAAACGCATTTCATCAGAACTAATTTTTGTACAGCTTGGGCAACGGACTTCCATCACCCCATAACCATTGGATGTAATCATTTCCATCATAGTATCTAGCCCTGTGTGAGCACTTGGAACACCAGCACGTGAGTATGCTATGTGAAGCAGATTCTGAGAATTTGAGTCATTTCGATAGTTTCTTACCCAGACACGAATACCCCATAAGAGCATCTGTTCTCCAAATGGTAATTCCAAAAATGCATCATTTGGTTTTGCTTTGGGGGTTTTTTCTAGCCTGCTCATATTGTGACTCAGTTGTCTTATTACTTACAACTCTATTATGAGAATGATAATTAATATCATAATATATAGCATCACAATTATATGCAACTGCAAATCATTCTCATTACAAACGCTGTCCAAGTATGCACTTGAGGATAATGAGTGTTTGCTATCTCAACCTGATTTTTGGATGTTTAACGAGTGAAATCATGTGATCAAATCATCATCATCGCTATGAACGAATAAGAAAAAAAGTAACAAAAATTCTTTGCAGCAACTATTATTGTTTACTTTCAGGCTAACATTTTTAGCCACGTGTATATTTTTACGCTCAGGGGAAGTATGGAAGATTAGCACAATTTAGACTGAATTTATCTCTGTTAGGAAGATTTTTAAAAAATCTTTTTTTTCTCTGTTCGCACTGATTATTTGAGTGTTATGTATATTTCTAATTTAACTTTCGGGGTTTCTAACTCCAAATGCCACGCGTATCAATAATTAACTTGTTTTTGAGTCGTGTACGATCTAACTCTCGAAATTCTCGGTGGTCTACTAATAATGCTATTACTTGGGTTTTTTCTAGGGCCTCATCCAGATCGCATAAGGTGATGCCCTTTATCTTAGCTAAAGTGTCTGGTAATTTTTTACTGTTCGGTTCAACAACTAGTACTTCTCCGTCGAATCTCTCGGTCAGTGTAGCAGTGATTGTCAGAGCAGGGCTTTCACGAAAATCGTCTATATCAGCTTTATAAGCAAGACCCAAACAGGCAACTGTCCGCACACTATTTTTTTCAGCCGTAGCTAGTATTTTTTCGACGACATGTTTTGGTTTATCATCATTAACCTTACGCGCACTTTGGATAAGCGGCGTGTTATTTGGTGCACTATCAACTATAAACCAGGGATCAACAGCAATACAATGCCCTCCTACGCCAGGGCCAGGTTGCAAAATATTGACCCTTGGATGATGATTTGCAAGCTCAATTGCTTGCCAAACATTGATACCTATTTTATCTGCCACAACAGAAAGTTCATTAGCAAACGCGATGTTGACGTCCCGATAGGCATTTTCCGAGAGCTTGATAAATTCAGCAGTGGCTGCCGTGGTCAGCAGGCATTCTCCCTCAACAGCCAGTTTGTAAAGTTGTCTGGTTCGCATGGTGCAGTTTTGTGAAATGCCGCCAATAACCCTATCATTGTTGACTATTTCCTCAAGGACATTTCCAGGTAGCACTCTCTCTGGGCTATGTGAAACTTGAATATCAGCGTTATTTCCTACCTTGTCAGGAAAGCTTAGGTCTTTACGTTCTTGCGCAAGCCACTGGCAAATTTTTTCAGTAGTGCCAATTGGACTAGTCGACTCTAGGATCACCAATTCACCCTTTTGAAGTACTGGTGCTATAGAGCGCACCGCCGCCTTAATGTAAGTGAGATCTGGCTTATTGGTCTTCTTGAAGGGTGTTGGAACAGCAATGATGTATGCATCTGATGGTTCAGGCTGAGAATTAGCAGAGAGATTGCCCGTATTGACGGCTTCATTCACTAAGGAGTCAAGGCCAGGTTCGACAATGTGGATTTTACCCAAATTAATGGTTTCGACAGTTGTAATGTCTGTATCGACACCAAAAACCTTGACCCCCCGCGATGCAAAAATTGCTGCTGTTGGTAGTCCAACATAGCCCAAGCCTAGCACACATATTTTTTTAAACTCAGTCATCTTTTACTAATCACATCAACTATACGCTGACTTGCCTTGCCGTCTCCGTAAGGGTTATGGGCTTGGCTCATAATAGCATAGGAGGCTTCATTGTTGAGCAATCTTGCGCATTCTTGCACGATTACATCGCCTTTTGTGCCGACCAACTTAACTGTTCCAGCCTCAACAGCTTCCGGTCTTTCGGTGACATCACGCATGACCAGAACGGGTTTGCCAAGGGATGGTGCTTCCTCCTGAATTCCACCAGAGTCTGTGATTACCAGAAAGCTGCGATTTAATAGGTATATAAAAGGCAGGTAGTCCAGCGGCTTGATAAGAAAAATATTACCCTCGTCTTTTAAGATGCGATTTACAGGTTCACATACGTGAGGGTTTAGATGAACAGGATAGAGGATTTGAACGTCATCGCGCTTTGAAATTTTAGCGAGTGCTTGACAGATGTTTTCAAAGCCTTGCCCGAAATTCTCTCTTCTGTGACCAGTAACCAAAATTAGTTTACGGGATGGGTCTAAATAAGGAAACATTTTGACCAAGCTATTTTGCAGATATGAATCTTCCCGTATGCGTTTTATGACCTCAAAAAGAGCATCAATCACAGTGTTGCCTGTGATGAAAATATTTTTTTGGGCATACCCCTCTTTTTTGAGGTTCTCTGCCGCTTTTTCTGTTGGAGCAAAATAGGTATCTGCGATGTTATCACACAAGCGACGATTCATTTCTTCTGGCCAAGGCGCCATAAAATCTCCAGTGCGTAATCCAGCCTCTATATGGGCAACTGGGATTTTGCGATAAAAGGCTGCGAGTGCAGCGGCAAAAGTTGTTGTGGTATCGCCGTGGACCAAAATGCGATCTGGCTGGTATTGATCAAGAACACTGCCAAGTCCTTCAAGAACAGCACTGGTAATGTGGGTAAGATTTTGATCGTGACGCATAATATTGAGATCAAATTTTGGTGTAATGGAAAATAACTTCAGCACTTGGTCAAGCATGTCCCTGTGCTGGGCAGTTACACATACCTCGCTTTGAATGCCTGGAGCATTTTCAAGGGCTTTCACCACCGGGGCCATTTTGATGGCTTCGGGGCGCGTGCCAAATACACAAAGAATTTTCATACACTTGGATATCGTTATAAACACTTTTCTGCAAGTGTTGTGGTAGACTTAGAACAATAGCTCTTTCTCTCAATGAGTGAATTACCTATTGTAGATTTTATGGGATTTATTAGGTTAAAATCAAAATATATCACCAAATTATTCTTTGTATTAGCTCTTTTTCCCAGTTGCGAGCACGCTTGGTCAACTGAGTTGGTAGCTCATAAGGCTTTTTATTCTATAAAACTTGGCGCCGTAAGTGAGGGTAGCGAATTTGTGGGTGCAAAAGGTAATGTGAGCCAGTCAATAGAGCGCACCTGTAATGGCTGGACTATGTCGCAAACATTACGTATGAGCCTGACCACTTCTGATGGGGGCGAAGTTATTCAAAATTTGCGTTTTACTGGATGGGAATCTAATGATGCTCGTCGTTACCATTTTTTTGCTTCAAATAATGTTGATGGCGTCCGTGATGACTCTCGTGGATTTGCGTTGAAAGGTATGGAGAATGGAGTTGGAAATGCTAGTTATCGCATTCCGAAGAATTTAAAAGTTTCTTTACCAGAAAACACGTTTTTCCCGATTGGTCATTTAAGATGGTTAATTGAACGTGCTTTGGCTGGAGATCGGCTGGTGTCTGGTACGCTTTTTGACGGCACTCGCCCAAGTGCACAGAGAGTTACAGCATTTATTGGGAAAAAAAAGCAATATGGCCAGCACATTACTGAAGATCAAGGAATGTTGCTTGGCCCCTTATCTCAACGGCCTGGCTGGAATATTCGAATGGGCTTTTACGAGCTAGATTCTCAAGATTCTGTGCCTTCCTATGAGTTGGAGATTTTACAACTAGATAATGGTATTACGCCGACTCTAATATTAGATTATCAAGACTTTACCCTTCTTCTTAATCAGGAACGCCTCAATGAGCTTCCACCGCCTGATTGTTCATGAATAGAGAAGATTGTGTTTTAGACAAAATATCAATACTAATTACCTAGCCCATTAAACAGATGCAAAAGCCACTGTTTATTATCACAAGAGCAAGTTTCTTCGTCTTAAATTTACGAAAAACATCTTGCGCACGTTTCTTAGCGGTTTCGAGCTATAGCAACCATTTTCTTTATTTCATCCAGGCTTATTGCGCCGGGGGATAATTGGTCGCCAATGATAAAGGCTGGAGTTCCAGTAATGTTAAGACGTTCTGATAATTCCATGTTCATAGTTAATTCTTCGTTGACCGACTTATTTTTCATATTTTTGCTTAAGGCTTCTGTGTCAAGAGCAAGGTCGTTTGCGATTCTGAAGATCTTTGCTGCGGTGAGATTTCCTCGTGATGCCATCAATGCAGCGTGGAAAGACAGATATTTTTCTGGTGTGGTATTCCAGACAGCTAATGCGGCCTGAGACGCAAAAATTGAGTCTGGCCCCAAAATTGGAAGTTCTTTAAGTACATAGCGAATGTTTCCATCTTCTCTAAGCAAGGCTTGAATCGTTGGAAAAACTCGTTTGCAATACCCGCAGCGGTAATCAAAAAATTCAACAATAGTGATGTCTCCATCCGGATTGCCTATTACGGGGGATCCTGCATTAAGGCTCAGCTCAGCATTCAAGCTGGTCAGATTTTTTTTTGCTTGTTTGCGTTTCTCTGCTTCCATTTTGACTTGATAGGATTGAATAGCCCGCATAATAACTTCAGGATTTTTTTGTATGTAGTCTTGAATAACAGCCTCGACTTCCCTCCTGTGGGCATCGTTCATGCTATTTTTTGCAGAAGTGCTTGGCATACAAAAAAACGTGATCATTGCGATAAGAAAGGAGCAATAAAAAGTCTTTGGAAGCATTTTTTTATCCTTGTTTTAAAATAAATATTTATGGCTAAATATACAATGCGATAGCTAATTGCGTTAGGCAAGTCCTTGAGATGGTTTAGCGTGAGAGTGTTATGCCTGAAATATGTGCTGGTGCTGTAGCACTTCCGGCAACTGCTGCAATACCAATAAACACAATCCTAGCATTGGCTCTATTATCTTCTGGCCAAATTTGGCGATAGAGTGTAGACACGTCGACGGTTTCTAGCCACCATAATCCGGAATTTTCGCGCCCACCCCTTACAGTGTAGGTAGGCGCTATGTTTGTTTTGTTCAGTTTCGGATTTATCAAGGCGCCACGTTGCAGAGCAGATTCTCCCCAAGTGAAACTTATTGCTCGATCATGCTTGGGAAGGGAGTTTCCAAGCCATTTGAATGACCGATTTCTCCTAATGTGACTTCTTGGATCACCCCCATAAAAGCCAACAACTATGCGCACAGGGTGGTAGCCAGTTGGCGATTGCGGTTCAATAAGCCACGACCAACTGAGGAAAGGGGTTGCCAGCATCATTGCATTGGTGCGCCTGACAATGATAAATGAGTCTTCTGCATTGGCAATTTTAAGGGAGCGCTTACCAGCTTTGGTCACAATTTGGAGTTGGCTCATATTTAAGTTGCCATTCTTCTTGATTATCCAGTCTCTGGGAAGGTCTTCAGGGGAGAAGCCGGGAGATGGACCCAGAACAGATAACAAGCCTTCCGGTGCAATGTTAGCTTCCTTGACGGAACAACCAAATAATGTCAGCCCGATCACTCCTACAAATGAGGCTAACTTGTGGAATAATTTTGGGGGCTTCATTTTGGTTTTTTATTTTTCAGTGTTTGCAGAATATCCATTGCTTGCAACCAATCTGCTGTACCTTCCTCAAACAAAGAAGCCGCGCGTTCACTGTGGAACTTGGCATCTGCTGGTTTTCTATTGAGCAGAGCCTCTTCGGCCAACGCTAAAGAGCTTTTCCCCAACTTTCCAGCTTTGCCATAAGCGGTTCCTAAAAGTCGCCAAGTGAAGGGGTCGCTTTTATCGGAGTTAATAGCAATATTTAGATTTTTTATAGCTTTTTGAAGTAATGCGGGGTTGCCGGTTTCTATCAGGACGCGGCCAAGGGCGCGGTGTAGAAGATGGGAACCTTGGCCCAGCAATACTGCTTTTTCATAGAAGGGTAAAGATTCATCAATATTGCCATTTTCAAACAATATTTGGCCCTTTAATTCCTGAAAAAAGGGATCGGTAGGATAATCGTTGATCAGCCCATCAATTAATGCAAGTGCGGGCGTCAATTTGGGTATTCTGTAATATGCAATAGCTCGTGCATATCGAGCCTCAACCCGTTTGTCATCTTTTTTATAGGTGAGCAAGGTGCGACTTGGTGGATTAATGAATGCTCTCAGTTTAGCTTTCATACGTGCGTGACTTTGAATAAAACCGGGTGGGTCAGGTTTTTCTGTATACTTTGAACGCTTCATAAAAGCGCGTACCGTGTTTATCCTCTCACGAGTTAACGGATGTGACCGATAATAAGGATCTTGCCTTCGGGCACTCAATAATTCCTGATCACCAAGTATTTTGAAGAAGCTTAGCATACCAATGGATGATTGGCCTGTCTGTTCGAGGAAGCGCAGGGCTGCTGCATCAGCAGAACCCTCTTGGGTGCGGCTATATTGTAGATAATTACGTGTGCTCATTCCCTTACCGCCCACTGCAATAGCGGAACCCACTTTACTATACCCACCCATTGAAGCCAAGCCACCAAGGATGGACGCTAGTATGCTAGCCGCTGAGCTATTTTTCATAGCATCACGTATGCCTGAGAGATGCCCCCCTGAGATGTGGCCGGTTTCATGTGCTATGATGGCAATAATTTGTCCGGCAGTTTCGCTTCTCATCAAAAGCCCTGTGTTCAGAAACAGTTTTTGCCCCCCCGCTACAAAGGCATTTAGGGCCTTATCTTTGACAAGATAAATATTTATTGCAGAGGGTTCCAAACCTGCTACTTGGAAAATTGGCGTAGCATAGGTACGAAGGATATGTTCTATTTCCGTATCGCGGATAAACGATATCTTTTTGGCTTCGGCTTTTGCTGATACAAAAGTCAAAGTAACTATGAATATAGAAACTATTAACCATTTGATAGCACTTGGCTTAGGTATGAATTTTATTAAACCTTTTATAAGTTTCATAATATCTAAAGGTAGTACTCATGTGCGCACTAGTCAATTTAAGCGTATGGTACCTTTGTTATTGGTAATCACGTTAACGCTCACATCTTGCGGGATGGTGAATAAAATAAGCGATGACTTTTCAGAATTTTCTAAGGGTTTACGCGCAGATCTAGAAGCAGATAATAGTGTCGGATTCTTGGGTGGGTTAGCAACAGATGAACCAAGTGCAACAATTGCGGGTCAAGATGCTCTCGAAGCTGGGGGAAATGCGGTCGATGCCGCAATAGCCATATACTTTAATCTTGCCGTAACCAGGCCTTCTCTAGCTGGTTTAGGAGGTGGTGGAATTTGTATTGTCCACGACGCACAATCAAATGTAACTAAGACACTTGATTTTCTGCCCAGAATGCCAGAAAGAACTGTTTTGGCTACAAAGCGAGCCAATGCGGTTCCTGGAAATGTTGCTGGATTTCATGCCTTACATGCCCGTTATGGAAGATTGCCTTGGGCCCAGCTTGTTGGTCCATCGGAGGGCTTAGCTCGTTTTGGCTTCAAGGTATCACGTGCTTTCTCACACGACTTGAAAAAAATTGGTGATGTCCTGCATTCAGGGTCAGGAACAAATAATGTCTTTAGTCGTCTGAGTTTGGGTGGTCAACTTGAAGAGGGCGACAAATGGTTGCAGCCGAATCTGGCCAATATCATAGGAATGATACGAAAAAAAGGCTCTGCGGCCCTGTATAGGGGGGCGGGTGCGCAAGATTTTGTGGATTCAGTTGTCGCTGGTGGCGGATTCCTCAGCACCACCGACATGACCGAATATAAACCTGTATGGCGAAACTCCATTGAGGTCCCCTTGGGCTATATCTCTGTCCATTTTGCACCTCCTCCTGCTGCTGCTGGTGCAATCGCTGCTGAAATTTTAGCTATGCATCTTGAAGGTCAACGTTTTGTTGATGCGACTCCAGAGGAGCTTCCACATTTGTTTGTTGAAACCATTGGTAGGGCATATGCAGATCGTGGTCAATGGATGCAAGTTGATGGTACTAGTAACATTCCTCCTCAAGAGTTGGTATCAAAGCCCAGGATAAGCCAGCTTATGAGCAGTTATCGCGCTAATTCCCATGTTGCCCCTGAATCTCAAAGCTCCGCTCCTGATAGTAAGTTTGAAGATGCATCAGCTACAAGCTTTGCAGTGATGGATGAAGATGGATCAGCTGTTGCTTGTGCGCTAAGCATGAATAGTTTGTTTGGGAATGGTTTGGTTGCTAAAAACACGGGTATTTTGATGGCTTCCTTACCTGATGGCAGACACGGCTCATTATCCTTAGGCCCCATGCTAGCTGTTGATAGTTCTAGTAATAATTTTTTCTTTGCTGGTGCTGCTTCTGGCGGTGTAACTGCGCCAACGGCTTTGATGTCTGTTGCCCTATCTAATGTTGTCAACGTGGAGAGCCTCAGAGATTCGGTGATTGCCAAGCGTTTGCATCATAGTGGTAATCCCGATGTTGTCTATTATGAACAGGGCTATAGTGAGTCTGTAATTCAAAATTTGATTAAGAAGGGCCATCATGTTGCAGAAACCCCCTCGTTAGGGCTGGTTAATGTTGTCGGCTGTTTGCAAGGCTTAACTAATGATATGAACAGCTGCGAAGTGGCCACCGACCCAAGGGGTTTTGGCCTAGCTGTGAAGATACATGACTAGGCTTTAAACAATGACACTGAAAGTAGCAAAACGTGGCTCCATATCGCCATTTATTGTAATGGACGTAATGCGAGCTGCTTCAATTCGTGAGGCCAAAGGTGAAAATATCATTCATTTGGAAGTGGGCCAGCCTGGAACAGCGGCGCCACCGCCGGTTCTTCAAGCTGCCCATGCAGCTCTGGATGGTGACCATTTAGGTTATACCTTGGCCTTTGGCATTGACCCCTTGCGTAGG
>MDTC01278935.1_pt1 | contig 17268 bp, 13 predicted proteins | sample 811181 | NCBI WGS metagenome assembly MDTC01 (sample SAMN05326644, study PRJNA326480) | marine metagenome | isolation source: seawater | place: Pacific Ocean: North | collected 2011 | reverse complement strand
TTGCCCTATTCAGGGACCGAGGGTCCAATGCCGTATGACTTTCGGGGCTCTGCTTACATTATTGGTCATTTTGGCCATCCTGATCACGCTGACTTTTGAGTGGTTTCCGCCGGAACTCATTATGGCAGCTGGGGTCGTCAGCCTTTTGCTCGGGGGCGTAGTGTCCCCCAAGCAGGCCTTTTCTGGCTTTTCAAATCCTGCAATTATCGCTCTCGCGGCACTGTATGTGCTGATGGCAGCACTGCGACAGACGGGTTTCTTGTCCGAGCTCTCCGATCGTCTTCTCAAAGGGTGTAAGACTGAGCGTGGTGCCAGGCGGCGACTTTTAATGACTATCGCGCCGCTCAGTGCATTCTTGAATAATACACCGCTTGTTGCCATGGCGATGCCGATCGCTTCAGGGTGGGCCAGGCGTATGCGGGTCTCAACGCGGCCGCTTTTTATGCCGCTATCCTTTGCCGCGATACTCGGTGGTACGTGTACAGTACTTGGGACGTCATCACACCTGGTGACCCATGGCCTGCTGCTTGAGCGAGACCTTCCTGGTCTGAGCGTGTTCGAGCTCCTTCCAATTGGGCTCTGTATTCTCATTGTTGGACTGCCCTTGATTAGTCTCATGTCTGAGCGGTACCTCGCGGAGGGGGCAGATGCAGTAAAGAAGGCCACCAAGGGTGGGAAGGAGTATACGACAGACCTGTGTCTGGCCGAGGGCTCACCACTTGAGGGGCGGACGGTTGAGCAAGCCGGACTGCGACATTTGGACGGGTTGTTCCTGGTTCGCATAAATCGAAATGGACGGACAATCAGCCCAATCGGCCCGTCTGAAATACTGATTGCCGGTGACCGTTTAACCTTTGCTGGACTTTTGGACACCATCGTTGAATTGAGTGGACGGCGGGGACTGTATCCTCCTGGGACACAAGACGAGAACGGCTGGAGCCTTCATGAGGCTGTTATCTCAAGGAGCTCGCCCCTGATCGGCCGGAGTATTCGCGATGCGAATTTCCGCGGACGGTATGGCGCTGCTGTGATCGCAGTGCATCGACATGGGGGCCGTATTAAAAGAAAAATAGGCGATATAGTCCTGCGCCATGGTGACACGGTACTCGTCCAGTCTGCCCAAGGCTTTGCCCGAACATTTCGGGATTCTTCTGATTTCTATTTAATTAGCGACGTTCCAAACAGCGGCTCGGCTGCGCCCGGCAAGGCTTGGCTGGCAGCGGGAGTATTCTTTTGTGTGGTCTTGTCAGCTGCGAGCGGGCTGCTGCCTTTGGTGACCGCCGCTGCAACGGGTGCACTTGCATGTGTTGGATTCGGCTGTGTGTCACTGGGGCTGGCAAGGCGGTCTGTCGACACGTCTGTGATCGTGGTTATGGCTTGCGCGATTGGCATCGCCCAAGGGGCTGAGGTGTCCGGCCTAGCAGAGCAGGCGATCCACATACTGAGTGGCAGCGATGGCAGCATGACGCCCTTTGTCATGCTCTGTCTTATTTATTGCCTAGGCATGATTTTGACGGAACTTCTGACAAACGTTGCCGCGGTTGCCTTCATTTTTCCTGTAGCTGTTGGCGTCGCTCAAGCAATGGGCGTAGATGCCCGGCCCTTTATTATCGCGACGACTGTTTCAACAGCTTTATCGCTGGCGACGCCCATCGGTTACCAAACCAATATGATGGTGTACGGATCTGGCGATTACCGGTTTATTGATTTCGTGAAGGTCGGTCTACCAATTCAATGTATTTGTGGACTCGTCGCAGTTTCTGCTATCGCCTGTTTATACGGCATTCAGTTCACGATCTGATTCAAAGCCACTCAGCCACTGCTGCGATTTTGCACGCCATCAGGCTGTCGTAAAGCTCGCCTATGGTTGAGCTAGACACCAAGGAGCGCTCCTGGCCAGGCCGTATGAATCCAACGGCTTGAGCGTGGTCTATAAAAGCCAGAAAGGAATCGTAGAAGCCATTCAGGTTGAGTAGTCCGGTGGGCTTATCGTGGTAGTTTAAGACGGCGAGACTGGCTGTCTCTGTGAATTCTTCCAATGTGCCAAAGCCGCCCGGTAGCGCTATGTATGCATCGGCCAGCTCGATCATCATGCCTTTGCGTTCGGCCATGGTTTGCACAATGTGCAGTTCAGTAAGCTCGTTATGTCCAACCTCTAAGCTCTGGAGCTTTTCCGTGATGACGCCGATCACATTGCCCCCCGCAGACAGCGCGCCGTCTGCAACGGCCCCCATGGTGCCAACTTTGCCGCCGCCGTAGACCACTGTGATCCCTTTGCCTGCTAGGAATATCCCGACCTGGCGTGCTGCCTTCATGAAAACAGGGTCTATGGCGGCGCTGGATCCGCAATAAACCGCAATTCGATTGAAACTTCGCATGGGGGTAGTCTTATCATGTTATGGAAGAGAACCCTCGGCTAAATTATTACACGGCGGAATCAAGTGCAGTTGGCCTACAAGATTTTGGATAGCGTTTTTGCTGTTGAGGAGGGCCAGTGGAACCGACTGCTGACACAGGGCGACTCTCCCTTTCAAAGTTGGGGTTACCTCGCCGCACTCGAGCGGTCAGGCTGTGCGACCCAAGAGCATGGTTGGACTCCGTACCACTTGGCTGCTTATCAAGATGAGACACTGGTCGGGGTGCTCCCACTCTTTGTGAAAACCCACAGTTATGGAGAGTTCATTTTTGATTTCGCATGGGCTGATGCGGCCCATCGATGTGGCTTGAACTATTACCCTAAAATGGTGTCTATGGTGCCATTTACACCCGTTGCTGGACGCGGCATTCTGGTTAGCGGCCTGGTCGAGGACCCTGAATGCATTCTTTTGGGGCTCGCTAAAGAAGCTCTGAGAATGTCTCAAGACTTGAACTTGAGTAGTCTTCACCTCTTGTATTTATCGGACGCTGAATCGGACGCCTTGGAGTCCACGAGACTGCTTCGCCGTGCGACCTTTCAGTATCAATGGGTAAATGAGGGGTATGATGATTTTTCTGATTATTTGGGCCGTTTCAGAAGTAAACGTCGTGCGCAGATTAGGCGGGAAAGGCGTGAGCTTAGACAGTCGGGCGTTGTGACGCGACTCATCTCTGGTGCTGACGCCTCTGATTCAGAGATCGAGACAATGTGGACCCTCTATGCGTCGACGGTTGACCAATTCGGGTTTTCGCAGCGCTACTTGAATCGAGCCTTCTTCTTTGACGTTTGCAAACAGCTTGGCGACACCGTTCAGTTGTTGTTTGCTTACGAGGCCAATAGCCCTATTGGAGGCACCTTTAACCTTGTCGACAATGGCGTTTTCTATGGACGGTATTGGGGCGCTCTGAGCCAGAGGCCCTATTTACATTTTGAGGTGTGCTACTACCGGCCAATCGAGCTCGCAATTGAAAGAGGATGGCATCGGGTTGAGGCCGGGGCAGGGGGGCAGCATAAAATGGGCCGGGGATTCCTCCCAAGGGTCATCCACTCTGCTCACGTGCTGCATCACCCGATGCTTCACCAAGCCGTAGGCCAGTTTCTATCGCAAGAGCGCGTTGAGATTTTAAGCGCTCTTGAGAAGGCGTCCGACTGGGTTTTTAAGACCTAGCCAAGAAGGTCGGAGACGGTGTCGCGCTCGCTGGTGAGTTCATCAGCCGTTGTTTGTACGCGAGCCGCGGCCTGCGCATTCAATTCGACCCCTTGAACAATCTCATAACGCCCATTGGCATCAACGACGCATGGGAACGAGAAGATGAGCCCCTCCGGGATTCCGTAACTGCCGTCGGATGTGACGGCCATGCTGACCCACTCATTGGACGGCGTCGGGCGCCACCAGTCGCGAGCATGCTTGATGGCCGCCCAAGCCGCAGATGCAGCAGACGATTTGCCTCGCGCCTGGATGATCGCGGCACCGCGCTTCTGAACCGTGCGTATGAACTCATTGTTAAGCCAAGCCTCATCAGTGATCACATCGGTTAATCGCTGATCGCCGATGACAGCGTTCGTATAATCAGGGTACATTGTGCTGGAGTGGTTGCCCCAAATGGCAAGGCGGTTTATGTCAGCGACGGCACGGCCTGACTTAGCTGCGAGCTGACTTTTAGCTCGGTTTTGATCTAAGCGCGTCATCGCCGTGAAATTCCGTGGATTGACACGCTTGGCCTGTGCCTGAGCAATCAAGCAGTTCGTATTGCAAGGGTTGCCCACGACGACGACTTTGCAGTCGGCACTGGCTGCGGCATCGATGGCTTTCCCCTGTCCGACGAAGATAGGGCCGTTTTCTCGAATTAAGTCAGCGCGCTCCATGCCGGGCCCTCTCGGCTTGCTGCCGACCAGCAGCGCGAGATCTGCATCGCCAAAGGCGACTTCAGCATCACTGGTCGTAACGACATCGGATAACAGCTCAAAAGCGCCATCCTCAAGCTCCATTCGGACGCCCTCAAGCGCTTGGGCAGCCACGGGCAGTTCCAATAGCTGCAAGATGACCGGCTGATCCGGACCAAAAACATGCCCTGCGGCAATCGGGAAGAGTAAGCTATAACCGATTTGTCCTGCTGCGCCGGTCACAGCAACTCTAATGGGGGCCTTTGTAGACATCGTGTCTCCTGTCGCAATAAATCGTTAATCCACTGCGCGAAGAATAACCGTTCGGCCGCCAGCTGCAACTAAGAAATGAACTAATCGGTGACGATGGGGCTCACGGGCTGTCGGAGGGACCATAGAAAGCAGATAGTCATCATAATTGCGGCCGTCATCAACCCAAAGGTGAGGCCCCACCATAGGCCTGTTGGTCCGTGGCGTTCTGGGAAGGCAAGCCACCAGCCGCAGGGGAAGCCGACCACCCAGTATCCAAACACGCCGATCAGCATCGCGAGCCGCGCTTGTCCGAGCCCTCGGAGGGCCCCGGACATCACTGCCTGAATCCCATCGGCAATTTGGTAGACGGCGACAATTGTGAAGATGGGAATCGCCTGCTCGAAGACATCGAGATCAGGTGTAAACCATCCGATCATGGTCTCTGGTAATAGCAAAAACAACGATGCTGTGAAGCCCATTAAGAGTATCGCGAGCATCATGGCGGCCAGGCCTGCTCGCTTTACATTCGCCTGGGCCTGCTGGCCCACATATCGGCCAACACGGACAGAGCACGCACTGCTGAGACCAAGACAGGCACAAAAGGTAAATGTCGACAATTGGAGCGCGATTTGATGCCCGGCTAATGCAACTGCTCCGAATGTGCCCACCAGGACGGTCGCGGCAACGAAGACGTTTACCTCTACGAACCAATGCAATCCGATGGGCCATCCTGTACGGATCACAAGCGCTCTATCGGACGGTCTATTGTCAACGCGAGCGTCTTCAGAAACGGTTCGGTCTGCCCAGCGGCTCAAATAAATTGCTCTAAATGTCGAGACCAAGACCGTTGCTATGGCAAGGCCGGAGACACCGAACCCTAGCGGGAAACCAAGGCCCGCAATTGACGATTCGAACGCAAGAGCCATGCTGAGCGGGACGTTGATGAGGTTGGCTAATATCGTGGCCATCATAATCGGCCGGGTCCTCTTGTGAGCCTGGAGGAAGGCCGATGCCGCTGTAGCTTGGAGCATTGGAAGGACGGCGAGCGCACGGATCATGAGGTAGTCAAAAACAGCGGCGGAGGTATGGGGATCGAGTTCGATCATTTTCGGAACCAGCCAGCCGAGAAACACGATGACAGCCATAAAGGGCAGTGCCGAAACCAGGGCCAGGCGACGGCCAGCTTGATACGCTCTCCATGCGAGGGCCGGTTTTTGAGCCCCAAGGGATTGGGCCGCCAACGGTTCAACGCCTGCCACCGTACCAATGCCGATGACAACCGTCCCGAAAAGGATGATGCCACCAATGCCAACCGCAGCCAGCTCAGGCGTGCCGAGCCGGCCCGCGATGAGACTGTCGACGACGCCAAGCAGCTGGTCCCCAGCGAAGGACAGAACGAGTGGCCAGGCTAGGACCATCGTCTCGTTTGAATGCCTCGCCCAACCTAAGGGTGGGCGAGCGCCCTGATTGGGATTCATGGTCAAAGCGGGCGAGTGCCCGTGGCTGATGGAGGCTCGTTTACTGCACCTAATTGAGTGACGGCGTCGGCGCCTGCACGGCACGCGAAACTGATAATCGAGCGTAGATGGGGCTCATCTGGAATTTCGGGCGATTCATCACGGGTCAGCCCAAAGATCAAGCCCGCCATGAAGGCATCCCCGGCCCCTGTCGTATCGACAACGGTGACTTCGGGAGCTGCCACGTGACCCGACTGTTTTCGGGTGGCGTAGTAGGCCCCATTTTCGCCGTCGGTGACAACCGCTAGCCGAGCGCCCCTATTTAGGATTTTCTGAACGGCCATCTGGGGCTGTGCTTCGCCGAAATAGAGCGCGCCTTCGTCCTTTGAACACTTGAAGATATGACACTGGCTCGCGACCTCGACGATGCGCTCGTGAATCTCTTCTCTTACTCCCCAGGCGCGGGGGAAGCCGCCCGGGTCGCAACAGATTAAGCCCGTTGCGCCCGCTACAGCTTGCTTGACGGCCGCATAGCTTGCAGTCGACCTGAGAGCGCCACAACTAAACACGATTGCCCTTGAGCCCTTGATGACATCCATATCTAGATCAGCTTTGGACAGGGCGCCGAAGGGGTCTCCACCCCGATGGGTGAACGACCGCTCACCAGACTGGTCAAGAGTGATAAAACACAAGGACGTTTGCTCGTCGGGCATGAGACTGACTCGGCTGCAGTCGATACCATTTGCCATAAGTCGGTCCAGGGCGAGTCGCCCAAATTCGTCCTGCCCGAGACGAGAAATCATAGCTGCGGTCCCACCAAATTGGCAAATGCCAACAGCCACGTTTGCTGGAGCCCCGCCGCTGTGTATCTCGAAGCCCCGCATTGTATGTAATGGGCCACGACGTGTCGGCAGTAAGTCGATTAGGATTTCACCGATCACGCAGGCGTCGAATGCAGACATGGTCACTAGACTAATGATAGAAACGAGTACTCTTGTAGCACTATGATGATGAATGATCACTCAACTTCTGTAGGAGGGTATGTGACTACAGCTATTAAGCAGACGGCATTTTTCGATCTAGATCGAACTGTCTTTCGGATCAACTCTGGGTACCAATGGCTTCTTTATGAACGCCGGAGGGGCCATTTGACCTATGGCCAGTTGCTGACAGGCTTCTTGGCGCTGACGCGCTATGCTTTGGGTCAGGGCAGGTTGGACGGGGTTTTACTCAATGCCATTTCTGATTATCGCGGTGTGGCAACGAAAGACCTAGAGCGGCGGACCGCTGATTTCTATGCGGACGTGGTCAAAGAGACGATTCGTCCGGATGCCTGTTCAGCCATCGAGCACCACCGGACCCTCGGTCATCGCTGTGTTATTTTGACAACGTCCAGTCAATTTCTCGCTCGGCTTGTTGCCGCGGAACTCAAGTTTGACGGATACCTGTGTACGACACTCGAGTCGTTAGATGGCGTTCTTACTGGGGCTCCCAAAGGGCTTTTATGCTACGGAGATGGCAAACGGTCCTATCTTGAAGCGGATCTGGCCCGCTGTGGCCAGGACCGTCGCAATGCCTATTTCTATACGGATAGCTATTCTGATTTGCCGGCGGTTGAAGCTGTTGGTTATCCACGAATTGTCACGCCGGACCGGCGTCTAAGAAAACGGGCACAAGAGCAGGGGTGGCCCATTTTGGACTGGGCATAGTGAAGAAGCTATGGACTTAGATGCGTGGTATACTGAGGCGTATACGTTCTAATGGAGGACCAAAATTGACTGATCCCAGCTTAGATCTGAGTGATATTCTGGCAGACTTGCCGGAGAATGCGCCCATGAAACGTGTTTATGCCAATCAGAATATGGACATGGCTGATATAAGCCTGATTGGCTTTGACATGGACTATACTATTGCGGCCTATCACCAACGACCAATGGACGAATTAGCGATTCAGGCGACCATCGATAAATTGATCGCGAATTGTGGCTATCCTGAAGAGATTAGGAATGCTGAGCTCGACCTTGATTTTATTATTCGGGGTCTTGTGGTCGACAAAGAAACCGGCAACATCTTCAAGATGGATGCGCATCGGCATGTTGGGCGCTGCTATCATGGCTACTGCGCGCTTGGGCCTGATCAGCGTACCGAAGCATATGGCACGCGCCCCGTGCGCTTGGCGACAGATCGGTACCATTGGGTTGATACGCTGTTCAGCTTAGCGGAAGCAACTCTTTTGGCTGGAATCATTGAGCACTACAAAGGGAAAGAAGAGGGCCTTCCATGGTCTTACCGTGAGCTCTTTGATGATATCCGTAAATGCATTGATGAGGCTCATGGCGATGACACTTTAAAGCGTGAAATTCTTAAGGATCTCCCAAAATACATCGTGAAAGATCCCGATCTCGCTCCGACGCTTCATCGTTTGAGAAGTGCAGGGAAGCGCGTCTTTTTGTTGACGAATAGCGAATACCACTACACCGAAGGCGTGATGACGTACTTGCTGGATGGTGAGATGCCTTTTTACCGGACTTGGCGCGACTACTTTGACTTTGTCGGTGTCCGAGCTGCGAAGCCGGCGTTTTTCACCCAAGAAAGAGACTTTATCGAACTGGGGCCCCATGGCGAAGAGCTAGGGCCCGTCCAAGAGTTAAAGCGCGGTGTGATTTTCCAAGCAGGCAACAGCGATGTGTTCGAGGCCGCACTCGGCGTGACAGGCAATAATATCCTCTATGTGGGTGACCACATGTACAGCGACATCGTTCGGTCTCGCAAATCCAATGTTTGGCGGACAGCGCTTGTTGTCCAAGAAATGGAGGAATATATTCGACTTGCTCACGAGAATGCGGAGGCCCTGGCCCGAATTTTTGAGCTGGAAGAGGCGGCGCGTCGGACAGATGATTCCATTAATTACAACTTAACTCTACTCAAGAGCTTGGGGCGGATGCAGCAGATGCTCGGGCGGCTCACAGGGCCAGAGAGCCACGTCATCGAACATGCTCGCGAGACCGCTCGAAGCGAAGTCGATGAAAAAAGAGTGCTTCACGGACAGATCTTGGCCGAATTGGAGGCACTGGAAACCGAGGTTGATGCTCGATTTAACCCCTATTGGGGCCGCCTTTTTAGGGAGGGTAATGAGCGGAGTCAATTTGGTGCGCAGGTACAGAGTTATGCTGGCATTTACACAAGCCGCGTGAGCAATTTCTTGGCCTATTCACCCAATCAATGTTTTAGGCGCCCTCGGGCTGTGATGCCCCATGAGCGAGTTTCAACTTAAAAGCCTTTTGATGGCCATGGACCGACAGGTTCGTGTATAGTGCGACGTCGAGTTTACCAGCACCCCGTCGGGTTTAGGGTGCCAAATTACCTACGAGGGAAAAAGCGTGATGAAAATCAGACTGAATTTAGGACTGTGGTGTGTCCTGTTGATATGCGTTGCAGGCTGTGATGACGAGAGTTCAGGTACGGGTGAACTTGGTCCCGACCTTAGTCGACGGGTCACGCCAGGGGATATGTCGGTCGTTGGTGGATCTGATGCGCTTCTTCCAGTTGGGAATCGGGACAGCTCGATTATGATGATGACGCCGGATGCAGGTGCTGCGAGCGAGTGCGTTCCAGGGGCTACACGATGCTCAGCCGAGCGCGCTGATTTCGAAGATTACTGCCGAAATGATGGTCGGTGGACGATTCGCGCGTGCGATAGTGAGGAGATCTGCGTTGGTGGTGGCTGTGTTCCTGATCCACTGGGTTGCTCGCCGGGCACTCGGATTTGCGATCCGGGGACGGGTCAACCAGCTGTGTGCCAAGGTGATCAATGGGTTGCTGATGCGCCCTGTGGTGAAGGACAGCGTTGCGAGGGGGGGGAATGCTTAAGCGAGGCGTGTGCCTACGCTGCGAGGACGGCCAGTTATCTCGGCTGTGATTATCTCGCGGTCGACTTGCCAAATACGGCTTTCCTTGATGTGGATGGAACCACACCGGATTCCCCTTTGGGCCTCGTCGTCGCCAATACATCGGCGGCTGATTCAGTGCGGGTCACGGTGACGACCGCCGACGGCATGGCGGCTCGCATGGTGGGGACGCAAACCATTAATATCCCTGCGATTCCAGACATCATTGGCCGCTATCAGCCTCAGACAGTTGAGTCTCGCGTTGTTGATGGCAATGGTATGGTGGTGGCGCGGGGCTTCACCTCGGCGGAGGGGCTTGAAATTCCACCGGGTGGACAGGCTACATTTTTGATGCCTCGGCGAATGGGGCCGGCAGATGCGTCATCATTGAGGCCTGATGCCTTTAGAGTTCGAACGGACTATCCAGTCGTCGTTTATCAATTCAGTCCATACTGCTGCAATTACAGTTTCAGCAATGATGCCAGCTTACTCTTGCCGACGGCTGCCCTCGGTGTGAAGTACAGATACCTAGGTGTACCGGTTCACATGATCCGAGGGCCTTTTGGCGATGTGCAAGAGGGAGGCAAGGCAATGGTGGCTGTGGTTTCGCCTAAAGCGAATAACCGAGTCAATGTCCAAATGCCGGCGGGCTTGGTTATCCTACCTGACCGGACTGGCCAGGTTGTTCAGGCAGGCGACTCCGTGCAAGTGGATATGAATGAGCAGGATGTTCTTCTCGTTATGGCATCGGGACAGTCGAATCAGCGGGACTTGTCCGGTGCGCTCATCGAGTCACAACATCCTGTTGCCGTCTTTAGCGCGCACCTATGTTCTTTCTACCCTGAAGGTTTGAGCGCATGCGACCATTTACAGGAGCAGCTGTTTCCTATGAGCACCTGGGGCAGCAGCTTTCAACTGGTCCCGCCCGCAGAAAGAAACCAGAATTGGGCGACGGAAGTGATTTACTGGAAATTTGTTGCTGGCGATCAGGTGACTCGCTTCCAGTTGGGTCTCCCTTTTAACCAGCTCAATGCAGTCAGTCCTGGCTTCGAATTGGTTTCGTACTGCGGCAACTTCTTGGAGGGGCAAGATACCTTTGTCTTGAGGCCAGGGCAGACATGCGAATTTGGCACGAAACGATCGGTACAGGTGGTCAGCGACCAGCCCGCTATGGTCATGGGCATTATCGCTGGACAAGAGGCGACAGGCCTTCTGAATTTTGGCAGTCGAGCAGGCGACCCTGCTATTTTTCTTGTGCCGCCAGACCAGCAATATCGACGTGAGTATACGTTTATCGCGCCCGACACCTATTTTCGCGACTATGTAACGGTCGTGACCACGCCTGGTAATGAGATTCAATTGGATGGTCAGCCGGTTGGGCTCAATGACGCCCTGCCTGTCGGGGGAGGCAACTTTGTTTTCAAGCACATCGCGCTGACCGATGGGCCGCACCAGATGAATGCACGAAGTCCCTTTGGGATCGTCGTGTATGCCTACGATGATTTTGTAAGTTACGCTTTCACGGGTGGGCTGAATCTCACCAAGCGTTAATTAGCGCTCCGCATAGCCTGGAAAAAACTGCGGCCCCTGCAAAGCTTCGCCGCGCTCATAGAGCCTCATGATCCATGGATCGATCCGAGTTGAAATGTATGGCTGGCCTGGGGGTTCAGCCAAGGGCGCCGAAAAGTGGAGGCTCGCCGCCACTGTTGGCTTATCTACGTACCTCAAACCGTCAGGATATGGCCTTTCAAAAGTCGGCAGAGCCGTCAGACTGGCCACATGCCACCCCCATTCGCCGAAAGTCGGAACGTGGGCGTGGAGTGCCTTTACTTGAAACCCGACTGACGCGAGGGTCTGTTTGATTGCCCAGTAGCTATGGCGGTTTGCATATGGACTCCCCGATTGCACAGAGACGACCCCGTCAGGCGCGAGATGGCGTTTTATGAGTGCGTAGAACTCTGCGCTATATAGCTTAGCTAGGTCAGGGGTTGACGGATCCGGAAAATCGCAGATGATGACGTCCCATTGGCCAGTGGCGTCTCTAAGAAAGAGGTCGGCATCTGCGTTCTGAACATAGACGTCGCCAATCGCCCTTTTGAAGCCATGAAGCGCATCCATAGGCCGCTCTCCGTATTTGTGTATCGCCTTCACCCCGCCAGGTTTGGTCGGCGCCTTCTTGCGCCGCACCTTCTTGCTTAGTAGTGCGGATTCATTTAGGCGAACCAGGGGGCCGTATGTCTGTGCTAACCGTGTGACCGCTGGGTCCAAGTCGACGAGGAGGACCTCTTCAACAGATGACCAGCGCAAGACCTCCCGAACCGCGAGGCCATCACCGCCGCCGAGAACGAGGATGCGTTTGGGCGCTTGTGTCGCACTCATTGCGGGATGCACGAGCATTTCGTGATAGATGAATTCGTCTTCACTGTCGAACTGGAGGCGGCCATTCAAGTAAAGACTCATCCTCGCGCCAGACCCGGTGACAACCAAGCTCTGGTACGGACTGTGCTCAGTGTGCTGAATTGGGTATGCGAAAAGGCGTTGCCGCGCTTTGTCCTTCCAGCTAGCCGCATTGAACGCGACGGCAACCAAGACGGCCGTAACGGCGAGAAAAAGCGCAAGCAGCTTGAAGTGACTCTTGATGGCCGGCTTGAGGAGATACCACGTCAGGAGAGCCGCCCCAAGATTAGCCAGACCAAGTATGAGGCTAATTCTATCGAGGGGCAGCACAGGAAGCATGACAAAGGCCCAGACCAAAGCACCGATCAGTGCGCCGACATAATCAAGAGATAAGATTTCTCCGATATTGTCAGAGAGCTGTGCTCGCCACCTTTCATTGATCCGCAGTAAAAGCGGGATCTCAAGCCCAATCCCGAAGCCGATGGAGAAGGCCAGTAAATACAAGAGCAGATGAAAGTGATCTAGCCAGGCGAAGCCAAGGTAGAGAACCACTGCCGATGTGCCCCCGATGAGAGCCAAGAGCAGTTCCACGATAACGAAAATGGCGGGCAGCGCTGCATCATTGGTTAGATTTCGTTGAGCCAGGCCAGCCAGGCCCATGGCGAACAGCATGATCGCAATAATGACGCTGAATTGCTCTACAGAATTACCCAGCAGGTGGGTTGCCAGGGTCGAAATGCAATACTCGTAGACCAGGCCGCTTCCGCCGAGAAACATCACTACGAGACCGAGGCCGTAGCGCCGAATGCGAGTGCCTTCCAGCGGGGGCAGCGGTGTCTTGGAGGCACTCATGTACTGGACGTCGACTAGGCCGCGGTGGACAGGTCAGGGAAGACAAACAAGATAACCAGGGCGAACGCAATGAGGCAGATGCTCTCCAGGAGCGCGGCATTCACATTCCGGTCTTCATAGATTTCCTTTGCCAGGTCGGCCTTGGGCAACATGACCTTATCGACGAAAATCCGCCAGATGGGAAGCGCGATGAGGCCAACCCCCGCCGCCCAGGCAAAGATAGCAAGATTGTGTGCCCACCCTTCAAAGTCGCCATGCGCTCCGGCAAACAGAATGAGGCTGTAGGCGACAAGGCTGCCACCAAATGCCATCCCGGCCGCTGCATTACCCCCATGAAAGCGGCCCTCGATCTCGTAGTCACGTTCAATTTCATGTAGGACATCCTCTGTCTGAACGGCCTGGTAGACACGGGCAAACAGGATGAGGGCGATTTGGCCTAATGCAAAAAATACAATGGCACTTTGAAACTCGCACCAAAAGATTTCAGCCTGTCCTAGACCTTCGATCAGCTCCGGGTCCGCACGGCCACTGAGGGCACCAGCCAGGATCAGTCCGGACGCCAAGTAGCTCCCGCCCAAGAGTGCCCCAACACCCACATTTCGATCTTGAACTAACTCTTTTTGGTTTTCAAAGCCGCGGGTAATGAATCGATTGTTTATCCAGCCCGCTGCCTTAAGGAGGAAAATGGACAGCAAACCATAAATCGTGAGCTCGATGAGGTCCCAGCGCAATGCGTCGGCCCCGCCGTCGCCATGGGAATCCGTATGAAGGAGTGCCAACATAACTGAGGTAACGCCGCCGATAAAGCCGAATAAGGCGACCCCGATAGCCGGATTGTCGGCCTCTGTGAGTTGATCATCAACGTCATAGGCGGCCAGTTTGGCGTACAGGACGCGGGCCAGAAGGACGACGCCCGTGCTCACAAGTAAGCTGCCGACTAGATAGAGTATTTGTGTCGTTGTCATCGTGTTACTTCCCCGAGCCGCCAAAGGAAGACCCGCGATATCGGCTTCCACGGTATCCGCCACTGCGTCCACTTGAGTTTTTGTACCGAGACCCACGATACTTTCCGCTGCTGACCTTGCGCACATAGCTGCTCGAGCTATACCGCTTTTTTGTGGTAGAGCCACGGCTTCCATACTGCCTGGACGTGCCATAGTACGGACGGCCACGCCGTAGGTTTGAGCGATAGCCATTGTAATCGCGCCGACTGACGTATGAGTAGTAACTCGGACCCCAAAACACGTCCTTCATGAAACGGTATTGACCGTAGAACACCCAAAAGGAACTGCCGCCCCGATGCTGCCACTGACCATAGCGCTGATTTCCGACGTAATTATAGCCTGGAGGCGCAGCTACTTTTGTTGCATCTTCTGCAAATACGCCTTCTGGTTTCGAGTAAAGTGTCATTCCCAGGTTGTCTTCGTGACTTCGATAGAACGCCGCTGACACTTTTTGCCAAGATGTTGTCTCCGTCTTAGACCCTCGAATGATTTTATATTTATGATAAAACGCGGAGCCTTCAGCCTTCATATCGATCAGGACGCGGTCCTCACTGATTCCAAGGGTCTTCATATCCGCCTCAAGTTGAGTCTTTCGGGCCCTGTATTCCTTTGACTGGCTCAGCAGCAGGTCAACCAGTTTGCCAGTGGCAAGATAATCGACAGGGGTTTTCGCCGAGAGTTCGTCTAGCTGGCGCCGTCCTTGATCGACACTGACCTTGAGCTGCTTGAGTGCATTTAGCTTGATGTCGAGCTTTCCCGCGGCAGCAGGAAAATCCGCCTTGAGTGTAGAGGCCTGAGTCTCCAGTTGGATGTCGATGCCTGCAGCCTCAGGCATCTTAGACACAGCCTGGGCCGCTTCGCTTAGAAGCCTATTGTGATCGGTCTTATAGCTTCGTAGCCGATCGGCCTGCGCTATGATCCGGTCCATATCGTTGGCTTTTGTAATACGGCCCAGTTCGTTTCGAGTTCGCGCGACAAGTCCACTCAATTCGAACCGTTTCCGCCGGTTGTTTTCCTTCGCCATCGCCTGTGCGTTTTTGACAGCGCCTGTCTCGATAGCGGAGAGCTGTGCTGTGATAGCGCCTGCCTGCGTCCTTAGAGCTTGGACGTCTGGCAAAGCACCTAAAAAGTCTTGTTCGCTTGAGATGATGGCATCCAATTTATCGACCGCCTTGCCATGGAACATCTTGGCAGAGTCAGACTCGAGGACCAGCGCCTTGACCGATTGTTTAACATCCTTTGGTATGCCCGCCGTGATGAAGAAGGTTGTCAGTCCGAGCCCAGCGCCCAGTAGGAGCAGACCGGCCCATGCCGCTTTACTCATGTTGACCCCGCGTCGTACACATTGACTTGGCTCGCATCGATACGATGCTGATGGTAGACCTCAAAGCCATCGTCTCCTTCATACTTTTCTATGGTGATGTACTGGCTTTCGTCAGAGGTCGTGAACTCCCATGCGTAGAAACCGTCTCCCGATTGGCCGTCGCCCTCAAAGTATGTCCGTTCGCAGGATTGCTCATAGGTCCATGTTAGGCCGCCCCAAGAGAAGTCTTTACGTTGGCCTTCGTCGAATTTGATCAGGTCAGACTCAGTCAGCTTCAGATCATCGAGAGACGGGTTTTCGTCTTCGTAGCCCGCAGTGACATATAAGTCTTTCCCATCTTTCTGCCACTCCACAAGAACGTTTCGTCCCTTACACTCGCAGATCAGCTCAAACCACTGCCCGCGACCATCCTGGGCGTATCTATTTCTTGATTTAACGTACGTCTCAAAGGTGCCGTGTTCACCAGGTGTGAAATGGGGAATCGCCAGGACACCGCCAGAGCCGACTCCTGTGATGTCATTCTTAATATTTGCCCCGGTTACGGCGGCCTCTCGTGCGGCCTCACGTTCCTTTTTCTGTTTGGTTCTATTGGATAAATACAACCCAATCGCGGTCGCAACCCCCATGCCGATGAGCATGTAGCCGATAGGTCCCATAAATGTCCTCCGTCTTGACTTCTGTTTGGATAAACCTTTAGGCGGATTGCCGCAAGGAGATTAGGCACCCCTGTTCGCCCTGCTTAGAAAATAGAGGGCTCGCCGAGGAAGATGCTTTCCACAAAGCGTCTGTAGCGATTGCGCAGGGTCACGTTTCGCTGAATAGCAAAGTGGCCGGTATTTCTGAGCTGCACGAGTCCAGCACTCGCGCGACCATTCGCAACATTGCCCGAATAAGGAGGGATTCCCGCGGGCTCAATGCCATAGATATCAAAGAGCTCAATGGGCGCCTGTACCGGCTCGATAATTGGCACTCGGCCAGCTGCAGCCAGGGCAAACATTGAATCCGGGGTGGTGTATTCATCGTCGAGGCCGGCCGTCATAAAAATGTGGCGCGGCGCAGTCCCGGCGATAGGTTCATGGAACCAGAAGGGCGCATAGTTCACAGGATCGCCTGGCTCAATGAACAACTGTAGAAGGCCCAAAACGGGGTGCCAACGGTCCAGGACGCCCGCCTCCGCTATCGGGACAAAAGTAGAGACAAGCTCGTTGATGTCTGTGGGCTTTGTTTTCTGCTCCAGTGTGATCGCGAGCAGTCCGCCAGCGGCGCTTAATACCCCACCTTTGATGTCAGGCTCGACCGCCATGAACAATGGCCCGTTTAAGCCGCCCTGGCTATGGCCCATGTAGACGACTCGGTCGCCGTCAAGCCGTAGTGCACTTAGATCATCTTGTTGCGGAGCGCCCATATCGGCGCTCATGCTGCCGCCATCTGCTAAGACGGAGCCATCATTGACATCGCCTATCGCGGAATCGGCGCTCTCGGCTATTTCGCCGTCCGACGCGATCTCCGCATCAACAGCCGTAACGCCAGCATCGGGCAGACTCGAATCGCTCGAGACGTCAGCGTCAGCCGGAGGCCCAGCATCATTGTCCGCCCCCGCATCGGGGGGTCTCGCCGGACGTTCAGGGGTCTGAATGGCCCCGCTCCGAGTTTCGGCTTCTCCCTCATCGATTTGCCGATTTAAGTCTCGAACAAGTCTGAGTAAGGTCACAAAATCCAACGCCGATTGCCTGACATTATCTCGACCAGCCGTTGGGACGAGAAAGTTGAAAAAGAGAAGGGAGACGCAGCTGTC